>Ga0268257_1000217_pt1 | contig 90504 bp, 81 predicted proteins | sample AgamicAtPrz_FD_200249 | JGI IMG/M metagenome (GOLD analysis project Ga0268257, IMG submission 200249) | Agave microbial communities from Guanajuato, Mexico - At.P.rz (v2) (version 3) | ecosystem: Host-associated > Plants > Phyllosphere > Phylloplane/Leaf | place: Guanajuato, Mexico | collected... | reverse complement strand
CGCTGTCCAGCAGGCAGAAGTACTTCTGGTTGTCCTGCATGGTGGTGATCAGGGCTTCCTGCGGCACCTCGAGGAAACGCTCCTCGAACGAGCACACCAGCGGCACCGGCCACTCGACCAGGGCGGTCACTTCGTCCAGCAGCGCCGGCGGCACGATGGCCATACCTTCCTGCTGCATGGCAAGCTCGGCGGTACGCTTGCTGATCAGCTCGCGACGCTCGGCGAAGTCGGCCAGCACGTGGGCCTTGCGCAGGTCCTCGACGTAGTTGGCCGGGGTGGTGATGAGTACGTTTTCCGGGTGGTGGAAGCGGTGGCCACGGGATTCACGGCCGGCCTTCTGGGCCAGGATGGTGCAGTCGACCACCTGATCGCCCAGCAGCATCACCAGCCACTGGGTCGGGCGCACGAACTCTTCACGGCTGGCGCCCCAGTGCATGCGCTTGGGGATCGGCAGGTCGTTGAGCGAATCCTCGACGATGGTCGGCAGCAGGCTGGCGGTGGCCTTGCCAGGAATGTGCTGGGAGAAGCGCAGCTTGGGGCCGCTCTGGTCGATGTCCGACAGCTCCACGCCGCACTTCTTGGCAAAGCCCAGGGCGGCCTGGGTCGGCTGGCCTTCGGCATTGAACGCGGCCTGCACGGGCGGGCCGTCGATGTTGATGCTGCGGTCCGGCTGCTGCACGTCCAGCTGGCGGATCAGCACGGCCAGGCGGCGCGGCGCGGTGTAGACCTGCTTGCCGGTGTAGTTCAGGCCGGCGGCCTGCAGGCCTTTCTCGATGCCGGCGAGGAACGCGTCGCCCAAGCTGGCGAGGGCCTTCGGTGGCAGCTCTTCGGTGCCCAGTTCAACCAGGAAATCTTGAGCACTCATTGTGCAGCCTCCAGCTTAGCCAACACTTCGTCACGCAGTTCAGGAGAGGCCATCGGGAAGCCCAGGCGTGCGCGGGCTTGCAGATAGCTTTGCGCCACGTCCCGGGCCAGGGTACGTACGCGCAGGATGTAGCGCTGGCGCTCGGTCACCGAGATGGCGCGGCGGGCGTCCAGCAGGTTGAAGGTGTGCGAGGCCTTCAGGACCATTTCGTAGGTCGGCAGCGGCAGGTCCAGCTTGATCAGGCGGTTCGCTTCGCTTTCGTAGAAGTCGAACAGTTCGAACAGCTTCTCGACGTTGGCGTGCTCGAAGTTGTAGGTCGACTGTTCCACTTCGTTCTGGTGGAACACGTCGCCGTAGGTGACCTTGCCGAACGGGCCGTCGGCCCAGACCAGGTCGTAGACCGAGTCCACGCCCTGCAGGTACATGGCCAGGCGCTCCAGGCCGTAGGTGATCTCACCGGTGACCGGGTAGCACTCGATGCCGCCGACCTGCTGGAAGTAGGTGAACTGGGTCACCTCCATGCCGTTCAGCCAGATTTCCCAACCCAGGCCCCAGGCGCCGAGGGTCGGCGATTCCCAGTTGTCTTCGACGAAGCGGATGTCGTGAACCAGCGGATCCAGGCCGATGGCTTTCAGCGAGCCGAGGTACAGCTCCTGGAAATTGGCCGGGTTCGGCTTGAGCACCACCTGGAACTGGTAGTAGTGCTGCAGGCGGTTGGGGTTTTCGCCATACCGCCCGTCGGCAGGGCGACGGCTGGGCTGCACGTAGGCGGCGTTCCAGGTCTCCGGGCCGACGGCGCGCAGGAAGGTAGCGGTGTGGAAAGTGCCGGCGCCTACTTCCATATCGTAGGGCTGAAGCACCACACAACCTTGCTCGGCCCAGTAGTTCTGCAGGGCGAGGATCAGGTCTTGGAAGGTACGCACGGCTGGCGTAGGCTGGCTCACGAAATTCACCTGTATCTGGGGATGCGGATGTAAAGAGCGGGAGTATACCCGATTCGCCTCGCCCTCTACGTTATTGGAGCCTTATGCCACGCTGCTTTTGGTGTTCCGACGATCCGTTGTACCAGGCCTATCACGACCATGAGTGGGGAACGCCGCAGCGCGATCCGGCGTTGCTCTTCGAGATGCTTTTGCTCGAAGGGTTCCAGGCGGGGCTGTCGTGGATCACGGTATTGAAGAAACGCGAGCGCTACCGCCAGGTGCTGGACGGCTTCGACCCGGTGAAACTGGCGCGCCTGAGCGACGAGCGCATCGAGGAGCTGATGCTGGACCCTGGCATCATCCGCAACCGCCTCAAGCTCAAGGCCGTGCGCCGCAATGCCCTGGCCTGGCTGGCTGTGGATAACCCCGCCGAATGGCTGTGGTCGTTCGTCGGCGGCGCGCCGAAGATCAATCATTTCCAGGGCCGCGGCGACGTGCCGGCGGTCACCGACGAGGCCAAGGCCATGAGCAAGGCCCTGCAGAAGGCCGGCTTCACCTTCGTCGGGCCGACCATCTGCTACGCCTTCATGCAAGCCACCGGCATGGTCATGGACCACACCACCGACTGTGATCGCTACGCCGCGCTGGTGCGCTGACGGGGTACAATGCGCGCCTTGCTGAAATAAGGAATTCGCCTGTGGAAAAGTTCAAGGGCGCCCTGATGGTCGGGGTGCTGCGCCTGTTTGCCAAGCTGCCCTGGGGCGCTGTGCAGCGCGTCGGCGCCGGTATCGGCTGGCTGATGTGGAAAATCCCCAATGGCTCGCGCAATGTCGTGCGCATCAACCTGGCCAAGTGTTTCCCGGAGATGGACCCGGTCGAGCGCGAGCAGCTGGTTGGCCGCGCGTTGAAGGACATCGGCAAGTCGTTCGTCGAGAGCGCCTGTGCCTGGATCTGGCCGCCGCAGCGCTCGCTGGAGCTGGTCAAGGAAGTGCACGGCCTGGAAGTGCTGGAACAGGCCCTGGCCTCGGGCAAGGGTGTGGTGGGTATCACCAGCCACCTGGGCAACTGGGAAGTGCTCAACCACTTCTATTGCAACCAGTGCAAACCGATCATCTTCTATCGCCCGCCGAAGCTTAAGGCGGTGGATGACCTGCTGCGCGAACAGCGCGTGCAGATGGGCAACCGCGTGGCGCCTTCGACCAAGGAAGGCATCCTCAGCGTGATCAAGGAAGTGCGTCGGGGTGGTCAGGTGGGGATTCCGGCCGACCCGGAGCCGGCGGAGTCCGCAGGTGTGTTCGTGCCGTTCCTGGGCACCCAGGCGCTGACCAGCAAGTTCGTGCCGAACATGCTGGCCGGCGGCAAGGCGGTCGGGGTGTTCCTGCATGCCCTGCGGCTGCCGGATGGCTCGGGTTTCAAGGTGTTCCTGGAAGCGGCGCCGGAAGAGATGTACAGCGAGGATGTGACCGTGTCGGCGGCGGCCATGAGCAAGGTGGTCGAGCGTTATGTGCGCGAGTATCCGAGCCAGTACATGTGGAGCATGAAGCGCTTCAAGAAGCGTCCGGCGGGTGAGACGCGCTGGTATTGAGATTGCTGGGGGCGCTTTGCGCCCCTTTCGCGACGCAAGGCCGCTCCTACACAGGCGACCGCGATCCTCTGTAGGAGCGGCCTTGTGCCGCGAAAGGGCTGCAAAGCAGCCCCAGCTATTTCAGACCTTATTCAGTTTTTTGAGAAAAACCGTCATCTCTTTTTCGGCCTGCTTGTCACCATGGGCCTGCGCCGCAACGATCCCCTCTTCCCAGGCCGTGCGCGCGCCGTCCAGATCCCCGCTCAACTGATACGCCTTCCCCAGCAGCTTCCACGCCGCCGAGTACTTCGGATCCTGCTTCACACAGGCAGCCAGGTGTACCACCGCTTCAGCCCCATTGCCCTCGTCCAGCCAGGCCTTGCCCAGCCCGAACCTCAGCAGCGGGTTATCCACACCCTTGGCCAGCATCTTCTCCAGCGATTCGCGCATGCCCTTCATCCTAGAAGAAACTCAGGCCCACGTGGAACAGCTTCTCCACGTCCCGAATATGCTTTTTATCCACAACGAACAGGATCACATGGTCGCCCGACTCGATCACCGTGTCGTCGTGGGCGATCAGCACTTCCTCGTCGCGGATGATCGCGCCGATGGTGGTGCCCGGCGGCAACGAGATGTCCTCGATGGCCTTGCCCACCACCTTGCTCGACTTCGAATCGCCATGGGCCACCGCCTCGATGGCCTCGGCCGCGCCTCGGCGCAGCGAGTGCACGCTGACGATATCGCCGCGGCGCACGTGGGCCAGCAAGGTGCCAATGGTGGCCAACTGCGGGCTGATGGCGATGTCGATCTCGCCGCCCTGCACCAGGTCGACGTAGGCCGGGTTGTTGATGATGGTCATCACCTTGCGCGAGCCCAGGCGCTTGGCCAGCAGCGACGACATGATGTTGGCCTCGTCGTCGTTGGTCAGGGCCAGGAAGATGTCGGCGTCGGCGATGTTCTCTTCGAGCATCAGGTCGCGGTCGGAGGCGCTGCCCTGCAGCACCACGGTGCTTTCGAGGGTGTCGGAGAGGTAGCGGCAGCGCGCCGGGTTCATCTCGATGATCTTCACCTGGTAGCGGCTCTCGATGGCCTCGGCCAGGCGTTCGCCGATCTGCCCGCCGCCGGCGATGACCACGCGCTTGTTGGTCTCGTCGATACGGCGCAGCTCGCCCATCACCGCGCGGATGTCCTTCTTCGCGGCGATGAAGAACACCTCGTCGTCGGCCTCGATCACCGTGTCGCCCTGGGGCGTGATCGGCCGGTCGCGGCGGAAGATCGCCGCCACGCGGGTGTCGACGTTGGGCATGTGGGCGCGGATCTGGCGCAGTTGCTGGCCCACCAGCGGGCCGCCGTAGTAAGCCCTGACCGCCACCAGCTGGGCCTTGCCTTCGGCGAAGTCGATCACCTGCAGCGAGCCCGGGTGTTCGATCAGGCGCTTGATGTAGTTGGTCACCACCTGTTCGGGGCTGATCAGCACGTCCACCGGAATGTGGTCGTTGTCGAACAGCTCTTCGCGGGTCAGGTAGGCCGACTCGCGCACCCGGGCGATCTTGGTCGGGGTGTGGAACAGCGAATAGGCCACCTGGCAGGCGACCATGTTGGTTTCGTCGCTGTTGGTCACCGCCACCAGCATGTCGGCGTCGTCGGCGCCGGCCTGGCGCAGTACCGTCGGCAGCGAGGCGCGGCCTTGCACGGTGCGGATGTCCAGGCGATCGCCCAGGTCGCGCAGGCGCTCGCTGTCGGTGTCGACCACGGTGATGTCGTTGGCTTCGCTGGCCAGGTGCTCTGCCAGCGTACCGCCTACCTGGCCTGCGCCGAGGATGATGATCTTCATCCGCTACTCCCTACCCTTTTTGTTCTTTACCCGCGCGAGGCGGCAATCTTGATCAGCTTGGCATAGTAGAAACCGTCGTGGCCGCCTTCCTGGGCCAGCAACTGGCGGCCATGGGGCTGGCGCAGGCCGGCCTCGGTGGCCAGGTCCAGCTCGCGGGCGCCGGGGGTGCGGGCGAGGAAGGCGTCGATCACTTCGGTGTTCTCGGTCGGCAGGCTCGAGCAGGTGGCGTAGAGCAGCATGCCGCCCACTTCCAGGGTCGGCCACAGGGCGTCGAGCAGCTCGCCTTGCAGCGTAGCCAGGGCCGGGATGTCCTCGGCCTGGCGGGTCAGCTTGATGTCCGGGTGGCGGCGGATCACGCCGGTGGCCGAGCAGGGCGCATCGAGCAGGATGCGCTGGAACGGCTTGCCGTCCCACCAGCTGGCGGTGTCGCGGGCGTCGCAGGCGATCAGCTCGGCATCGAGCTTGAGGCGGTCGAGGTTCTCGCGCACGCGGGCCAGGCGCTTGGCTTCCAGGTCGATGGCGACCATGTGGGCCAGGCCAGGTTCGGCTTCCAGCAGGTGGCAGGTCTTGCCGCCCGGGGCGCAGCAGGCGTCGAGCACGCGCTGGCCGGGGGCCAGTTCGAGCAGGTCGGCGGATAGCTGCGCGGCTTCGTCCTGCACGCTCACCCAGCCGTCGGCGAAGCCCGGCAGGCCGCGCACGTCGCAGGCCTCGGCCAGGACGATGCCGTCGCGGCTGTACTGGCAGGCGCTGGCCTGAATGCCGGCCTCGGCCAGCAGCGCCAGGTAGGCATCGCGGCTGTGATGGCGGCGGTTGATCCGCAGGATCATCGGCGGGTGGGCGTTGTTGGCGGCGCAGATGGCTTCCCATTGTTCCGGCCAGAAGGCTTTCAGCGACTTCTGCAGCCAGCGCGGGTGGGCGGTGCGCACCACCGGGTCGCGCTCCATGCCGGCGAGCAGCTCCTCGCCTTCACGCTGGGCGCGGCGCAGCACGGCGTTGAGCAGGCCCTTGGCCCAGGGCTTCTTGAGCTTGTCGGCGCAACCTACGGTCTCGCCGATGGCGGCGTGGGCCGGGATGCGCGTGTAGAACAGCTGGTACAGGCCAACCAGCAGCAGCGCCTGCACATCGGCATCGGCGGCCTTGAACGGCTTTTGCAGCAGTTGCGCGGCCAGCAGGTCCAGGCGCGGTTGCCAGCGGGCGGTACCGAAGGCCAGGTCCTGGGTCAGGCCGCGGTCGCGCTCCTCGACCTTGTCCAGTTGCGCCGGCAGCGAGCTGTTCAGCGAGGCCTTGCCGCTGAGCACGGCGGCAAGGGCGCGGGCGGCGGCCAGGCGTGGGTTCATTGGCCAAGCACCTTGCCACTGGCGAATTTCTCGCGGCGGCTGTTGAACAGGTCGCTGAAGGCCAGGGCCTTGCCGCCGGGCAGTTGCAGGCGGGTCAGGCTCAGGGCGCCGTCACCGCAGGCGACCACCAGGCCGTCCTTGCTGGCGGAGAGGATTTCGCCGGGAGTGCCCTTGCCTGTGGACAAGTTGGCGGCCAGTACCTTCACGCTTTCGCCGTCGAGGGTGCTGTGGCATACCGGCCAGGGATTGAAGGCGCGGATAAGGCGCTCCAGCTCCACGGCCGGGCGGCTCCAGTCGATGCGGGCTTCATCCTTGTTCAGCTTGTGGGCGTAGGTGGCCAGGGCATCGTCCTGGACTTCACCTTGCAGCGAACCGTCGGCCAGGCCGGCGATTGCCTGAACCACGGCGCCCGGGCCCATGGTGGCGAGGCGGTCGTGCAGGGTGCCGCCGGTGTCCTCGGCGCTGATCGGGGTAACCACCTTGAGCAGCATCGGACCGGTGTCCAGGCCCGCTTCCATGCGCATCACGGTCACGCCGCTCTCGGCGTCACCAGCCTCCACGGCGCGCTGGATCGGCGCCGCACCGCGCCAGCGTGGCAGCAGCGAGGCGTGGCTGTTGATGCAGCCCAGACGCGGGATATCCAGCACCACCTGCGGCAGGATCAGGCCGTAGGCGACCACCACCATCAGGTCCGGCTTGAGCGCGGCGAGTTCGGCTTGCGCCTCGGCGTTGCGCAGGGTCTGCGGCTGGTACACCGGGATGTCGTGGGCCACGGCCAGCGCCTTGACTGCGCTCGGCATGAGCTTCTGGCCACGGCCGGCCGGGCGGTCGGGCTGGGTGTAGACGGCCACGATCTCGTACGGGCTGTCGAGCAGGGCCTTGAGGTGTTCGGCGGCAAACTCTGGAGTGCCTGCGAAGACGATGCGCATGGAGTTCTCGCTTCTTCAAAAAGAAAAAGGCTTGCCGGAGCAAGCCTTCTGGAAGGTGGGGATCAGGCTTGCTGGCGGTGCTGCTTTTCCAGCTTCTTCTTGATCCGATCGCGTTTGAGCTGGGACAGGTAGTCGACGAACAGCTTGCCGTTGAGGTGGTCGAACTCGTGCTGCACACACACCGCCAGCAGGCCTTCGCATTCCAGTTCGTAGGGCTTGCCGTCGCGGTCCTGGGCCTTGACCCGCACGCGCAGCGGGCGGTCGACGTTCTCGTAGAAGCCGGGCACCGACAGGCAGCCTTCCTGGTACTGGCCCATGTCGTGGGTCAGCTCCTCGACCGTGGGGTTGATGAAGACGCGCGGTTCGCTGCGGTCTTCGCTCAGGTCCATCACCACGACCTGCTTGTGCACGTTGACCTGGGTCGCGGCCAGGCCGATGCCAGGCGCCTCGTACATGGTCTCGAACATGTCGTCGATCAGCTGGCTCAAGGCGTCGTCGAACTCCGTCACCGGTTTGGCGATGGTGCGCAGGCGCGGATCGGGGAATTCGAGAATGTTCAAAATGGCCATGGCGGTCAGGCAGTCACTGTGCGGTCGGTTGAAAACTGAGCACACATAATAAAGGGAAATGGGGCGTTCGGCACCTGTGAAGCTTGGCTAGGGTCTCTATGGGCTTGATAGCTGCCATGTCATGGACAGCTTTTCAAAGTGTTACTCACAAAGTTATCCACAGGTTGTGCCACGTATCTGGCCCCCTGTCGATCAAGGATGATCCACCATGAATCCATCCCGTTCGTCGCCTTGTCCGCCTGCGGAACTGGAGGCGCGGCTGCGTCTTCATAGCCTTCCGGAGATTGGCTTGCGTCGTTTCCATACCCTCATCGAAGCGTTCGGCAGTGCCTCGTCGGCACTCAGCGCGCCGGCCAGTGCCTGGCAGGCGTTGGGACTGAAGGTTGCCAGTATAGACGCCCGGCGCAGCCCGCAAGTGCGCGATGGCGCATTGGCTGCAATGCGCTGGATAGAGCGTTCGGGCCAGCATTTACTGATGTGGGACGGGCCTGGCTACCCGGCGTTGTTGGCCGAGATAGACGATCCGCCGCCGCTGTTGTTCGTCGCGGGCGACCCCGATTTGCTCGAACAACCGCAACTGGCGATCGTGGGTAGCAGGCGTGCTTCACCCCCGGCTCTGGATACCGCAGGCGCGTTTTCCCGCTGCCTTTCCCAGGCCGGTTTCACCATCACCAGCGGGCTGGCGCTGGGCGTCGACGGTGCCGCTCATCGGGCCGCTTTGAAGGCCGGCGGGCACACCATCGGGGTGCTCGGCACGGGGTTGCAAAAACTTTATCCACAGCGCCACCGTGACCTGGCACGGGCAATGCTCGACAGCGGCAGCGCGCTGGTTTCCGAGTATCCGCTGGATGCCGGGCCGCTGGCCGGCAACTTCCCGCGTCGCAACCGGATCATCAGCGGCTTGTCGCTGGGTGTGCTGGTGGTCGAGGCCAGCCTGGCCAGCGGCTCGTTGATCACCGCACGGCTTGCCGCCGAACAGGGGCGGGAGGTGTACGCGATTCCCGGGTCCATTCATCACCCCGGCGCCAAGGGCTGCCAACAGCTGATCCGCGATGGCGCCCTGCTGGTGGAAAGCGCGGAGCAGATCCTCGATAGCCTGCGCGGTTGGCAGAACCTGCCGCCTGCGGTTGTGGATAAACCCGCACATCCGTTGATCGCCCTGCTCCACGCCGCACCCCAGACCACCGAGGGCCTGGCCAGCAGCAGCGGCCTGCCACTGGCCCAGGTACTGGCCAGCCTTACCGAGCTGGAGCTCGAAGGCCGGGTGAGCAATGAAGCCGGGCGTTGGTTTGCCCGTGCGGGCTAAGTACACTGCGCGCACGGCGTTAATGCGGAGAGACGGAAAATGGTGAGCAGTTGGCGTGTGCAACAAGCCGCGCGCGAGGTGAAGGCGGGTGCGGTGATCGCCTATCCGACGGAAGCGGTCTGGGGCCTGGGCTGCGACCCGTGGAACGAGGACGCGGTGTATCGCCTGCTGGCGCTCAAGTCGCGGCCTGTGGATAAAGGGCTGATCCTGGTCGCCGACAATATTCGCCAGTTCGATTTTCTGTTCGAGGATTTCCCCCAGGACTGGATCGACCGCATGAGCGCCACTTGGCCTGGGCCGAACACCTGGCTGGTGCCGCACCAGGGTCTGCTGCCCGAGTGGGTGACCGGGCAGCATGACACCGTGGCGCTGCGGGTCAGCGATCATCCACAGGTGCGTGAGTTGTGCGCGCTGGTCGGGCCGTTGATCTCCACCTCCTGCAACCCGGCCGGGCGGCCGGCGGCCAAGAGCCGGTTGCGGGTGGAGCAGTATTTCCACAACGAGCTGGACATGGTGTTGGGTGGGGCGTTGGGTGGGCGGAAGAACCCGAGCCTGATTCGCGACCTGGCGACCGGCGAGGTTGTGCGCCCGGGCTGATACCGCTGGCGAGGGCTGCGCCCTCGTTTCGCGGCACAAGGCCGCTCCTACAGGCAATCGCGATCCCCTGTAGGAGCGGCCTTGTGCCGCGAAAGGGCCGCAAAGCGGCCCCAGAATCCCCGCCGATTTTTCTGATTTGCACCCAGATGGCTGCCCATTCTGAATTCAGAGAAATATCCTACGCAGTCTGTCGACTGCCATTACCTTCTCAGTGGGAACGCCTGCCTTTAGGCTCCAAACCGTCGCCGAATAACTTGGCGATCGGGTGTGGTAACCCGGTAACAGGAAGGTATCAGAGTCGTCTATGGCGGCTGTGCGCGGGAGGCTTTCGAGCCTGCCGGGTCTGGTACCTCCCCGGTTTACCACCCCGTGTACAGCTGCCACCCATTCGTGTGGTAACGGACGAGGTGTCAGCCCTACTCTGGTAGAGGTTGCCATGAACAAGAAGATTGTCCCCGATCCACCACTTCCTAACACCACAACCCACCCCTTCGGCCGCTGCGACGCCGGCCACCCTCCACTCTTCACCGTAAATCCCAACATCGAAGCCCACGACGCCCTGGTGCACGTCGCGCTCTACCTGCGCTGTGCCTACGACACGGGCATCAAGGCCCTCGACCACCTACGCGACGAGGGACGAGGCATGTATTGGTCCAGCCTGCATTCGCTGGAAATGGCGGAGGGGTTGGTGGAGGCGATGCTCGATGGCCTCGAGTCGGCGCCTGTAGCCCAAGGCACTGCTGACTAGTTGGCGCTATCGCGGGCAATGTTTTGAATTTGCGTTCGACTTGGGCTTGCTGGGGCCGCTGCGCGCCCCTTTCGCGACACAAGGCCGCTCCTACAGGAGACCGCGATCCTCTGTAGGAGCGGCCTTGTGTCGCGAAAGGGCTGCGCAGCAGCCCCAGAGCCTCAAGGCAGAAGCACAGTCGAGCCAACAGTCCGCCGCGCCGACAACTCACTCTGCGCCTTGGCCGCCTCGCTCAACGGATACCGCTGCTGGATATCCACAACCAGCTTGCCGCTGGCGATCATCGCGAACAGATCGTCGGCCATGGCCTGGGTGTTCTCGGCATTGTTGGCGTAGCTCCCCAGCGTCGGCCGGGTGACATACAACGACCCCTTCTGCGACAGGATCCCCAAGTTGACCCCGGTTACCGCGCCGGAGGCATTGCCGAAGCTCACCATCAACCCTCGCGGCCGCAGGCAATCCAGCGAGGTCAGCCAGGTATCTGCCCCCACGCCGTCATACACCACCGCGCACTTCTGACCGTCTGTCAGCTCCAGCACGCGCTTGGCCACGTCTTCATGGCTGTAGTCGATGGTCGCCCAGGCGCCAAGGGCCTTGGCCCGTTCGGCTTTCTCGGGAGAGCTGACGGTGCCGATCAGCTTCGCCCCCAGCGCCTTGGCCCACTGGCAAGCCAGCGACCCCACGCCACCGGCGGCGGCATGGAACAGCACGAAGTCCCCCGGCTGCACGGCATAGGTCTGCTTGAGCAAGTACTGCGTGGTCAGCCCCTTGAGCATCACCGCCGCCGCCTGTTCGAAGCTGATCGCCTCCGGCAGCTTCACCAGGTTGGCCTCCGGCAGCGTATGCACCTCGCTGTAGGCCCCCAGCGGCCCACCGGCATAGGCCACGCGGTCGCCGACCTTGATCCGGCTGACGCCCTCGCCCACCGCCTCGACCACGCCGGCCGCTTCGGTGCCCAGCCCGGAAGGCAGCGCAGGCGGCGCATACAGCCCGCTGCGAAAATAGGTGTCGATGAAGTTCAAACCGATCGCATGGTTGCGCACCCGCACTTGCTGCGGGCCGGGCGGTGCCGGGTCGAACTCCACCAGTTGCAGGACTTCCGGGCCGCCATGCTGGCTGAACTGGATACGCTTGGCCATCACACACTCCTGTCGTCGTGGGTCGCAAAGGCCTTCTATCGGACGCCTTTGCTTGACCGCCGTCAACTGCGACGCGGCGTCGGCCGGTGGTATGCTACGCGGCGAATTTTCCCGCTCCTTCCAGGTGACCCGATGACCAGCCGCACCGAGGCCGTAAAAGCCTACCTGCTCGACCTGCAAGACCGCATCTGCTCTGCCCTCGAAACCGAAGACGGCGGTGCCCGCTTCGTCGAGGATGCCTGGGTGCGCGATGCCGGCGGCGGCGGTCGCACGCGGGTGATCGGCGAGGGCAAGGTGATCGAGAAAGGTGGGGTGAACTTCTCCCACGTGTTCGGCGCCGGTCTGCCGCCGTCGGCCAGTGCCCACCGGCCGGAGCTGGCGGGTCGTGGTTTCGAGGCGTTGGGCGTGTCGCTGGTGATCCACCCGCACAATCCGCATGTGCCGACTTCCCACGCCAACGTGCGGTTCTTCATCGCTGAAAAAGAAGGCGAAGAGGCGGTGTGGTGGTTCGGTGGCGGTTTCGACCTGACCCCGTACTACGGCAATGAGGAAGACTGCGTGCACTGGCACCGCGTCGCCGAGCAGGCCTGCGCGCCGTTCGGCGCCGACGTCTACCCGCGCTACAAGGCCTGGTGCGACCGCTACTTCCACCTCAAGCACCGTGGCGAACCGCGCGGTATCGGTGGCCTGTTCTTCGATGACCTGAACGAGTGGGACTTCGACACCTGCTTCGCCTTCCTGCGCGCCATCGGCGACGCCTACGTCGACGCTTACCTGCCGATCATCCAGCGCCGCAAGGACACGCCGTACACTGCCAAGCAGCGCGAATTCCAGGAATACCGCCGTGGCCGCTACGTCGAGTTCAACCTGGTCTACGACCGTGGCACTCTGTTCGGCCTGCAGTCGGGTGGCCGCACTGAGTCGATCCTGATGTCGCTGCCGCCACAGGTGCGCTGGGGCTATGACTGGAAAGCCGAGCCTGGCAGCGAGGAAGCGCGCCTGACCGAATACTTCCTGCAGGACCGCGACTGGCTCGCCCAGTAAGCGTGTGGATAACAGAGGAACCGCAATGGACCAGTACGTCGTATTCGGCAACCCCATCGGCCACAGCAAGTCGCCGCTGATCCACCGCCTGTTCGCCGACCAGACCGGCCAGGACCTGGAGTACGCCACCCTGCTGGCGCCGTTGGACGAGTTTAGCGACTGCGCCACGGGCTTCTTCAAGCAAGGCAGCGGCGCCAACGTCACCGTACCATTCAAGGAAGAGGCTTATCGCCTGTGCGACAGCCTCACCCCGCGTGCGCAACGTGCTGGCGCGGTGAACACCCTGACCAAGCTGGCCGACGGTACCTTGCAAGGCGACAACACCGACGGCGCCGGGCTGGTGCGTGACCTTACGGTGAACGCCGGGGTAACCCTGGCCGGTAAGCGCATCCTCATCCTTGGCGCTGGCGGTGCTGTTCGGGGTGTGCTGGAGCCGATCCTGGCGCACAAGCCACAGTCGCTGGTGATCGCCAACCGTACCGTCGAGAAAGCCGAGCAGCTGGCGCGGGAGTTCGATGAGCTGGGGCCGGTGGTGGCCAGTGGTTTCAGCTGGTTGCAGGAGCCGGTGGACGTGATCATCAACGCCACTTCGGCGAGCTTGTCTGGCGAACTGCCGCCGATTGCCGACAGCCTGGTCGAGGCGGGGCGCACCGTCTGCTACGACATGATGTATGGCAAGGAACCGACGCCGTTCTGCCAGTGGGCCAGCAAGCTGGGGGCGGCCAAGGTGCTGGATGGGCTGGGGATGCTGGCCGAGCAGGCGGCCGAGGCGTTCTTCATCTGGCGAGGGGTTCGGCCGGAGACTGGGCCGGTCTTGGATGAGCTGCGCCGACAACTCGCTCGTAGCTGAGATTGCTGGGGCCGCGTCACGGCCCTTTCGCGGCACAAGGCCGCTCCTACAGGGGACCGCGCACTCTTGTAGGAGCGGCCTTGTGCCGCGAAAGGGCTGCAAAGCAGCCCCAGGATCTAAAAGGTCAATCATCGAACCGGATCGGACACTGCTCCACCCCCTCCAGCTTCTGTAACTCCTCGATCACTTGCGGCCGGGCCCGGTGCAGCGTCAGGCTGCCGCCAAGGCGCATCAGCCGACGTGCCTCGCGGTGCAACATATCCACACCCGAATAATCGATGAAGTTCACCTGCCGCGCATCGATCACCACATGCGGCCCCTGGCAACGCTGCAAACGCACCTGCAGGTAAGGCGCCGCGCCGAAGAAGATCGACCCGCCCACCCGCAACACGTCCGCCTCCCCTTCCCGGCTCTGCTGTACTCGCGGCCTCGAGGTGCGCTTGAGGTAGAAGAACAGCGATGCCAGCACCCCGGCGTAGATCGCCGTCTGCAGCTCCAGCAGCAGGGTCGCGGCGGCGGTCAGCGCCATCACCAGGAACTCCGAGCGGCTGACCCGGAACAGCGCGCGGATGCCGCGATGGTCCACCAGCCCCCAGCAAATCAGCAAGATGCTGCCCGCCATCGCCGGGACCGGTAGATGGGCGATCAGCCCGGCCCCCGCCACCGCGAACAGCGCCACCCACAGCGCCGAGAACACCCCGGCCAACGGCGAGCGGGCGCCTGCGTCGTAGCTGAGCCCGGAGCGGGTAAAGGAGCCGGAGGACAGGTAGCCGGAGAAGAACGCTCCGACGATGTTCGACAGGCCCTGGGCGCGGATCTCCTGGTTCGCGTCGATCAGTTGCTCGGAGCGCGCGGACAGGGAACGGGCGATGGACAGGCTGGTGACCAGCCCGAGCATGCCGACAGCCACGGCACTGGGCAGCAGGCGCAGGATCAGTTCCACATCGAGTAACGGCAGTAGGCTGAGCGGTGGCAACTGGCCGACGAAAGCGGGCACGCGCGGCACATGGCCGAACACGCCGGGCAACAGCCAGGCCGCCAGGCTGACCAGCAGCAGACTTATCAACAGGCCCGGCCAGCGTGGACGCCACAGCTTCAACAGCACGCCAATCGCCAGGGTGCTCAGTCCGAGTACCAGCGATGGCATGTCCACCTCGCCAACATGGCTGGCCAGTTCCTGCACAGTCTTGAGTGCCGTGGCCTGGCTAGGCAGGTCCAGGCCCAGCAGGTTGGGCAATTGCCCCAGGGCGATGACGACGGCGGCACCGAGGGTGAAGCCCAGCACCACCGAATGGGAGACGAAGTTGACCAGCGCGCCGAAGCGCAGCAGCCCCAGCAAGAGTTGGAAGATGCCGCCGAGGAAGGTCAGCAGCAGCACCAGGGTCACGTAGTCGTCGCTGCCGGCCACGGCCAGCGGGCTGATGCTGGCATAGAGGACGATGGAAATGGCGGCGGTGGGGCCGCAGATCAGGTGCCAGGACGAGCCCCACAGGCAGGCCACCAGCACCGGCACGATGGCGGCGTACAGGCCGTACTCGGCGGGCAGGCCGGCGATCAGGGCGTAGGCGATCGATTGCGGCAGGGCGAGGATGGCACCGCTCAGGCCCACCAGCAGGTCCTGGCGCAGGCTGCGGCCCGATTGGCGGGGGAGCCAGGTGAGGAAGGGCAGCAGGTGGGTCAGGCGGGGCATGGGGTGGTCCTGATTTGAGATCGCAGGCGAGGGCTTTGCCCTCGTTTCGCGGCACAAGGCCGCTCCTACAGGGATTCGCGCTCGCCTGTAGGAGCGGCCTTGTGTCGCGAAAGGGCCGCAAAGCGGCCCCAGCAGCCTAACAGACAAAAATCAGAGTTTGGCTTTGACCGTTTCTGCTGCATCCCCGCCAGCTTTGGTGGTCACCCCTGCAAGCCAGGCATCCAGGACCTGTGGATGAGCCTTCACCCACCCCCTGGCCGCTTCATCAAAGCTCACCTTCTTATCCACAACCTCGGCCATGATGCTGTTCTCCATGTCCAGCGTGAACGTCAGGTTGCCCAGCAACTTCGCCGCATTCGGGCAAGCCTGTGGATAGCCCTTGCGGGTCAGCGTGTACACATCGCCTTTGCTGCCAAACCATTTTTCGCCCCCCGTGAGGTAATGCATCTTCAACTTCACGTTCATCGGGTGCGGGGTCCAGCCCAGGAAGGTGATGAACTGCTGCTTCTTCACCACCCGGTCCACCTGGGCCAGCATCGCCTGCTCGCTGGACTCGACCAGCTTCCACTGCCCGAGCGCGAAGTCGTTCTTGTCGATGATCTCCTTCAGCGACAGGTTGGCCGGCGCGCCGGAGCCGATGCCATAGAGCTTCTTGTCGAATTTGTCGGCGTGCTTGTGCAGGTCGGCGAAGTCCTTCACGCCGGCCTCCCACACATAATCGGGCACCGCCAGGGTGAATTCGGTGCCCTCCAGGTTGCGCGCCAGCTGCTGCACGTCGCCATTGGCGATGAACTTGTCATGAAAGCCTTGCTGCGCCGGCATCCAGTTGCCGAGGAAGGCATCCACCCGGCCATCCTTCAGGCCACCATAGATGATCGGCACGGCCAGGCTGTCGATCTTCACCTGGTAGCCCAGGCTTTCCAGGAGCAGGCGGGCGATGGCGTTGGTGCTGGCGATATCGCTCCAGCCAGGGTCGGCCAGTTTCACGGTGCTGCATTGCGCGTCGCCGTCGGCGGCGTGGGCCGTGCCCAGGCTCAGGGCCAGGGCGAGCACGGCGGTGGAGAACTTCTGCATGGCGGCCTCTCTTCTCAATCCAGGGGTGCGGGCTGTGGATAACGTGCCTTGCGCTCGAGGTCGTCGAGATCGATGTGGTTGCGCATGTACTGTTGGCTGGCGTCCACCAGGGGTTGGTGGTCCCAGCTTTTCAGCGTGCCGATGGACAGCGCCTCGGCCACCAGGCGGCGGCGGCGCTGGCTGGCCAGCACCTGCTGGCGCAGGCTGGGGATATCCCAGCGCTGCTTCGCTTCATCGACAAATGCCTGCAGCAGCGCCTGGTGGTCCGGGCTGCCGGTGAGGTTCTCCCGCTCGTGCGGGTCGCGGCTCAGGTCGTAGAGTAAACAGGGGTCGTCCTCGCTGTACACGAACTTGTACGCGCCGCGGCGGATCATCATCAGCGGGCCGACGGTACCTTCGGCCATGTATTCGCCGATCACCTCGTCATGGCCGCCCTGCCCTTGCAGATGGCCGAGCAGCGAGCGGCCGTCCAGGTGCAGGTCTTTATCCACAGCGCCGCCGGCCAGTTCGACCAGGGTCGGCAGCAGGTCGCAGGTGGAAACGCTGGCGCTGATGCGCGCAGGTTTGAAGTGCCTGGGCGCGTGGATCAGCAGCGGTACCCGCGCCGACATCTCGAACCAGTGCATCTTGTACCAGAGCCCCCGCTCGCCAAGCATGTCGCCGTGGTCGCCGGAGAAGACGATCAGGGTATCGTCGGCCAGGCCGCAGTCTTCCAGCGTCTGCACAAGCAGGCCGATATTGTCGTCGATGTAGCTGCAGGCGCCGAAGTAGGCGCGGCGGGCATCGCGGATCTTGTCCACGGGCAGAGGCTTGTCCCACAGGTCGTAGACCTTGAGCAGGCGTTGTGAGTGCGGATCTTGCTGGTTCTGGGCGATCATGTCGCGGGGCTGCGGGATATCCACAGCCTCGTAGAGATCCCAGTAGCGTTTGGGGATGGTGTATGGGTCGTGCGGGTGGGTCATCGACACGGTCAGGCAGAAGGGCCGGCCATCGTCTTCGCGCACATGGTCGTAGAGGTACTGGCGCGCCTTGAATACCACCTCCTCGTCGAAATCCAGCTGGTTGGTGCGCACGCACGGTCCGGCCTGCAGCACCGAGGACATGTTGTGGTACCAGCTCGGGCGCTGGTCAGGCGCGTCCCAGTTCACCGCCCAGCCGTAGTCGGCCGGGTAGATGTCGCTGGTCAGGCGCTGTTCGTAGCCGTGCAGCTGGTCCGGGCCGCAGAAATGCATCTTGCCCGACAGCGCGGTGCGGTAGCCGAGGCGGCGCAGGTAGTGGGCGTAAGTCGGTATATCGGCGGGGAAATCGGCGGCGTTGTCGTAGGCGCCGATGCGGCTGGGCAGCTGGCCGCTGACCAGGGTGAAGCGCGAGGGGGCGCACAGCGGGCTGTTGCAGTAGGCAGAGTCGAACACCACGGCCTGCTCGGAGAGTCGCGCCAGGTTGGGCATCTTGATCGGCGACGGGCTGTAGATCGGCAACAGCGGCGCGGCCATCTGGTCGGCCATGATGAACAGGATGTTGGGTTGTTTCATGGTGCCCTTCCATCATCGAGAGTTATGGTGAACGCTTGCAATCCAGCATGGTCCTGTGGATAAGGTGGGTAAAGCCCACGTCGGGCAATGACTCGGATTAGCCATGCTTATGTTTGAACACCTTGCCGACCTGTCTCTGGACGCATTGCGTGTGTTCGAGTCCGCCGCGCGCTTGCGTAGCTTCACGGCTGCGGCCGTGGAGCTGGGCACCACCCAGCCGGCGGTCAGCCAGCAGATGAAGCGCCTGGAGGCGCAGTTGGGCACGCGGTTGTTCGACCGGATCTACCGGGGCATCGAGTTGACCGAGGCGGGGTTGCTATTGTTCGAACAGGTGCACCAGGGCTTGCAGGCGATGGACGATGGCGTCGCCCAAGCCAGTGGGCGCGGCCAGCGCGAGGTGCTGCAGGTGGCTACGGACTTCGCCTTTGCGGCGTTCTGGCTGATGCCGCGCTTGCAGCGTTTCCACGACGCTTATCCACAGGTGGACGTGAGCCTGGTGACCGGCGAGCGCAGCCAGGGGATGCTGCGCCCGGACATCGATGTGGCGGTGCTGTTTGGTGATGGGCGTTTCCATCAGGGCGAGAGTCGCTGGTTGTTCGACGAGGAGGTCTTCCCGGTCTGCAGCCCACGGCTGACTCATGGCAAACCCTTGTCAGCCGAGGCTTTGCAACGATTGCCGTTGTTGCACCTGAAGGGCGAGCAGGCCAGTCGCTGGTTCGATTGGGCGGGGGTGTTTCGTGGTCTTGGCGTGGACAGCCCTCCTCCGTCCGGTCAACTGCGGTTCGACAACTACACCCTGCTGATTCAGGCGGCGATTGCTGGCCAGGGCGTGGCGATCGGCTGGGCGCATCTGGTGGACGGGCTGGTCGAGCAAGGGTTGTTGTGTCGGCCCATGGAAGGCAGTTTGCGATCGGAGCGCGGGTATTACGTGGTGCTGCCGCCGCGCAAACGGCGCGGGGCGTTGATCCAGCGGTTTGTGGATTGGCTGGAGCGGGAGCGCCTCCTGTAGGAGCGGTCTTGTGCCGCGAAAGGGGCGCGAAGCGGCCCCAGATTTCAGCATTCCTGCAACATTGCCGGGGCTGCTTCGCAGCCCTTTCGCGGCACAAGGCCGCTCCTACAGAGATGGCGTAGACTTCCAGGCATGCTTTCAACGCCTTCAGGAGCCATCGTGCAAAGGATCAAGGGCTATCACGCCCACGTGTACTACGACGCATCGACCATGGAGCAGGCCCGTGAGCTGTGCGAGGAAGCGACGCGGCTGTTTCCCGTGACCATGGGACGCATGCACCAGAAACCGGTTGGGCCGCACCCGGACTGGAGCTGTCAGCTGGCCTTCGGGCCGGAGGTAGTGGGTGTGGTTTTGCCGTGGCTGGCGCTGTATCGCAAGGGGCTGGTGGTGTTTTTACATCCGGAAACCGGCGATGAACTGGCGGATCATCGCGATCATGCGATCTGGATGGGGGCGATCAGGCCGTTGGATCTGTCGATCTTTGGTGCTTGATGCAACGTGGTAGCGGGCTTTGCCCGCGATGGCTTCACTGCCGCCATCGCGGGGCAAGCCCGCTACCACAACATCAATTGCGGGCGGCGCGCACGCCTTCGGCCAGCGCCGAGCACAGGCTCAGCACATCCTGCACTGCCTGGCCGGCATCCTTGGCCTGGGCGATCTTGTCGACCAGCGCCGAACCGACCACCACGCCATCAGCCAGACGGGCAATGGCGGCGGCCTGTTCAGGCGTGCGGATACCAAAGCCAACGCTGATCGGCAGATCGGTATGCCGACGCAGGCGGGCAATGGCCTCGGTCACATGCTCGGTGGTTGCCGAACCCGCACCGGTCACACCTGCAACCGACACGTAGTAGACGAACCCGGAGCTGCGCTCCAGCACGCGCGGCAGGCGCGCATCATCAGTGGTCGGGGTGGTCAGGCGGATGAAGTCGATGCCCGCGGCCTGGGCTGGCGTGGCCAGCTCGGCGTCGTGTTCCGGTGGCAGGTCGACGATGATCAGACCATCGACGCCCGCCTCTTTCGCCTCGGCGACGAACTGCTCGACGCCGAAACGGTGGATCGGGTTGTAATACCCCATCAGCACGATGGGCGTGGTCTGGTTATCCACACGGAATTCGCGAACCATCTGCAGGGTCTTGGCCAGGGTCTGGCCGGCTTCCAGGGCGCGCAGGGTGGCGAGCTGGATGGCCACGCCGTCGGCCATCGGGTCGGTGAATGGCATGCCCAGTTCGATCACATCGGCGCCAGCGGCTGGCAGGCCCTTGAGGATCTCCAGCGAGGCGTCGTAGCCCGGGTCGCCGGCGGTGACGAAGGTGACCAGGGCTGAGCGGCCTTCGGCCTTGAGTTCGGCGAAGCGTTGTTCGAGACGGCTCATGCCTGTTTCTCCTGGGCGGCCATGTGGTTCATCACGGTTTGCATGTCCTTGTCGCCGCGACCGGACAGGCAGATCACCATCAGGTGGTCCTTGGGCAGCTTCGGCGCGCGCTTGATCGCCTCGGCCAGGGCGTGGGAGCTTTCCAGCGCCGGGATGATGCCCTCCAGGCGGCAGGTGGCGTGGAAGGCGTCCAGGGCTTCGTCGTCGGTGATGCTGACGTACTCCACGCGCTTCACTTCGTGCAGGTAGGCGTGCTCCGGGCCGATGCCGGGGTAGTCGAGGCCTGCGGAGATCGAATGGGCGTCGGTGATCTGGCCGTCGTCGTCCTGCAGCAGGTAGGTGCGGTTGCCGTGCAGCACGCCCGGTACGCCGCCGTTCAGGCTGGCCGCGTGCTTGTCGGTGTGCACGCCGTGGCCGCCGGCTTCGACGCCGATGATCTGCACGCTGGCATCATCGAGGAAGTCGTGGAACAGGCCCATGGCGTTGGAGCCGCCACCGACGCAGGCGATCAGGCTGTCGGGCAGGCGCCCTTCCTTCTCCTGCAGCTGGGCACGGGTTTCCTTGCCGATGATCGACTGGAAGTCGCGGACCATCGCCGGGTACGGGTGCGGGCCTGCCACGGTGCCGATCAGGTAGAAGGTGTCCTCGACGTTGGTGACCCAGTCACGCAGGGCCTCGTTCATGGCGTCCTTGAGGGTGCCGGTGCCGGCGGTCACCGGGACGATCTCGGCGCCCAGCAGCTTCATGCGGAACACGTTGGCCTGCTGGCGCTCGATGTCGGTGGCGCCCATGTAGATCACGCAGGGCAGGCCGAAACGGGCGGCGACGGTAGCGGTGGCCACGCCGTGCATGCCGGCGCCGGTCTCGGCGATCAGGCGTTTCTTGCCCATGCGCTTGGCCAGCAGCACCTGGCCGATGCAGTTGTTCACCTTGTGCGCGCCGGTGTGGTTGAGCTCTTCACGCTTGAAGAAGATCTTCGCGCCGCCGCAGTGCTCGGTCAGGCGCTCGGCGAAGTACAGCGGGTTGGGGCGGCCGATGTAGTCGCGCTGGAAGTAGGCCAGTTCTTCTAGGAACTTGGGGTCGGCCTTGGCGGCTTCGTATTCGCGGGCCAGGTCCAGCACCAGGGGCATCAGGGTTTCGGCCACGTAGCGGCCGCCGAACGAGCCGAACAGGCCGTTGGCATCGGGGCCGGCGCGGTATTGGGTCTGGGTCATGGGGCGCTCCAGGGCGTAATGGATGAGTGATGGGCTTTACTCTAACCACGACGCGGCCGGCTGAAAACCGATAAGATTGCGCAAACCTGTCAGGAAAACTCACAAGTCAAATGGCCCAGGACCTTCCCCCCCTCAATGCCCTGCGGGCCTTCGAGGCGACCGCCCGGCTGAACAGTGTCAGCCAGGCTGCCGAGGCACTTCACGTTACCCATGGCGCCGTCAGCCGACAGATCAAGGTGCTCGAGGAGCATCTGGGCGTGACCCTGTTCGCCAAGGATGGGCGTGGCGTCAAACTCACAGATGCCGGGGTGCGCCTGCGTGATGCCAGCTTCGAGGCGTTCGACCGCTTGCGCAGCGTCTGCGCCGAGCTTTCTCGCGATGCCGACGAAGCGCCCTTCGTGCTCGGCTGTTCCGGCAGCCTGCTGGCGCGCTGGTTCATCCCGCGCCTGGGGCGCTTGAAGGCCGACCTGCCGGAACTGCGCCTGCACCTGTCCGCTGGCGAAGGCGATCTCGATCCTCGCCGCCCGGGGCTGGATGCCCTACTGGTCTACGCCGAACCGCCCTGGCCGGCGGACATGCAGGTGCATGTGCTCGCCGAAGAGCGGATCGGCCCGGTGATGAGCCCGCACTTCGAAGGTTTCGATCGTTTGAAAGCCGCGCCAGCCGTGGCTTTGCAACGAGAGGCGGTGCTCCACACGACCTCGCGTCCACAGGCCTGGCCGACCTGGGCGCAGCAGCATGGCATCGAGCCCGGCGCGCTGAGTTACGGCCAGGCATTCGAGCATTTGTACTACCTGCTGGAGGCGGCGGTGGCAGGGCTTGGCGTGGCCATCGCACCACAGCCGCTGGTGGCGGACGACCTGAAGGCCGGGCGGTTGGCTGCGCCATGGGGCTTCTCCCCGACCCGCGCCGCATTGGCCCTGTGGGTGCCCCGGCGCGCCGCGGACGGGCGCGCCGAGCAGCTGGCGCAATGGCTGCGCCGCGAGCTGCAGCAGCAGGCCGGCTAGTTACGGCGGCACATCAGGTAGGCGGCCAGCAGGCCAAGGGCGCCGACTGCCACGCCCGCGGTGGTCCAAGGGTGTTCCTGGGCATAGTCGCGGGTGGCGACACCAGTCTGGCGAGTGCGGGTCTTCACTTCCTCGTAGGCGTCACCGAGCAGGCTGCGCGAATGCCTGAGGGCGTTCTCGGCATTGCCGCGCAGCGCCTTCATGGTCTTGTGCGACTCCTCCGAGGCATCGTGCTTGAGGTGCTCCAGCGTCTTGAGCAGGCTTTCGATCTCGGCTTCCATGCTTTCCAGGGAGGCTTGGCGCAGGGAATTGCGTGGCATGTTGACTCTCCTTCGCGGTATGGGCTGTAAGAAGTGCGACTGCGCGGCGCTGGGAAAGTGCAGTCGAACTTTCTCCTGCGGCGATCGCTCGCAGGTAAACCGGGCCTGCGCTGCTAGGCTCAACGGACTACCCAACCAAGGAGAGCACTCATGTCGGATCATCACACCTACAAGAAGATCGAGCTGGTCGGATCCTCCCCCACCAGCATCGAAGAAGCGATCAACAATGCCCTGGCCGAGGCCGGCAAGAGCATCAAGCACCTGGAATGGTTCGAGGTGGTCGATACCCGCGGGCATATCCGCGACAACAAGGCCGCGCACTTCCAGGTGACGCTGAAGGTGGGCTTCCGCATCGCCAACAGCTGAAACGAAGCTGGGCTAGGCTTGCCCGGCCTGATCGGGTAATAAGGTTGCAGGGCGCGAGCTTCGCGCCCTTTTCGTCTTTGATCTGTACAAGGAAAGCGATCGATGAAGAAGTTGATTCTGGCCATGGGACTGATGGCGTTGGCCGGTGGCGCGCTGGCGGCGGGCAAGCCGTGCGAGGAGCTCAAGGCGGAGATTGCTGCGAAGCTGGATGCCAAGGGGGTGAAGGGTTACAAGCTTACGATCGCCCCCAAGGGTGATCCTGCCGACAAGGTGGTGGGTACCTGCGAGGGTGGGACCAAGGTAATTGCCTATAGCCGTGACTGATTGTGGCTCCATCGCGGGGCAAGCCCGCTCCCACAGAGCGTACCCTGTAGGAGCGGGCTTGCCCCGCGATGACCTTTAACCGGTCTTCAAGGCCTGCGCCATCAGCTCATAGGACCTGATCCGGTCGGCATGCTCGTACAGATCGCTGGTGAAGATCAGCTCATCCGCCCCGGTCTGCTCCAGCAGTACCTCCACCTTCGCCCGCACCTTCTGCGGGCTACCGATCATCGCCAGGCCCAGGAAGCTGCTCACCGCATCGCGCTCATGGGGCAGCCATAGTCCATTCATGCTCTCGACCGGTGGGCGCTGCATCAGGCTCTGGCCACGGATCAGCGCAAGGATGCGCTGGTACACCGACGTCGCCAGGTACTCGGCCTTCTCGTCGGTCTCGGCCACCACCATCGGGATGCCGAGCATCACGTAGGGCTTGTCCAGCGTGGTGGACGGCTTGAAATGGTCGCGGTAGATGCGGATCGCCTCGTGCATGTAGCGCGGCGCGAAGTGCGAGGCGAAGGCGTAGGGCATGCCGCGCATGCCGGCCAGCTGGGCGCTGAACAGGCTGGAACCGAGCAGCCACATCGGCACCTCGGTGTCATGGCCGGGCACGGCGATCACTTTTTGATCATCTGTACGCGGCCCAAGGTAACGCGACAGTTCCTCGACATCGTCGGGGAAGTCGTCGGCACTGCCGGAGCGTTCACGGCGCAGGGCGCGGGCGGTCATCTGGTCGGAGCCCGGAGCGCGCCCCAGGCCCAGGTCGATACGCCCCGGGTACAGGCTGGCCAGGGTGCCGAACTGCTCGGCGATCACCAGCGGCGCATGGTTGGGCAGCATCACCCCGCCGGAGCCGATGCGGATGGTCGAGGTGCCGCCGGCCAGGTAGCCGATCAGCACGGCGGTGGCCGAACTGGCGATGCCGTCCATGTTGTGGTGTTCGGCGACCCAGAAGCGGTTATAGCCGAAGCGCTCGACGTGTCGGGCCAGGTCCAGCGAGTTGCGCAGCGATTGCGCCGGGCCGCCATCGGCGCGCACGGGCACCAGGTCGAGGGTGGAAATCTTCAGGTCTCGCAGGTGCGTCATTGGAGCCTCCGCTTCAGGTGATTGGCCATGGCCTTCTGGACTCTGTATGGGCATATTCGCTGGATTCAATGCCTTCCTGTGGATTGATCTGAACTTGGCGTGGGCTTGGTCCTCAGAACCTTAGACACCCCAACCCTGTGACAGGAGGCAGCATGAAGAAGACAGCATCGGCGGTCTGGCAAGGTGGCCTGAAGGATGGCAAGGGCCAGATCTCCACTGAAAGCGGCGCGCTCAAGCAGGTGCCCTACGGCTTCAACACCCGTTTCGAAGGCACGCCTGGGACCAACCCGGAGGAACTGATCGGCGCTGCCCATGCTGGCTGCTTCTCCATGGCATTGTCGATGATGTTGGGCGAGGCGGGATTCACGGCTGAACGGATCGACACTCACGCCGAGGTGAGCCTGGACAAGCAGGCTGATGGCTTTGCCATCACCGCCGTTCACCTGACCCTCAAGGCCACCGTGCCTGGGGCCAGCGAGGCGCAGTTCCAGGAGATCGCCAACAAGGCCAAGGCTGGGTGTCCGGTGTCCAAGGTGCTCAACGCGACGATCAGCTTGGACGCCACCCTGCTCTCCTAGGCGGCGGTTTCCTGTAGTCTAAACAGCGTTGGCAGCTGGTCTGCCCTGCCTCAGGAGCCGTTCCATGATCCGCGTTGCATTTGGTGTGCTGGCTTCCCTGCTGGCCACCGCCGCACTGGCCGCGCCCAAGCCGTGCGAGGAACTGAAGGCCGAGATCGAAGCGAAGATCCAGGCGAACAAGGTTTCCTCCTACACGCTGGAGATCGTGCCCAATGCCGAGGTCAGTGACCCCAACATGATCGTTGGCAGCTGCGAGGGCGGCACGAAGAAGATCATCTACCAGAAGAACGATCGGTAAGGCTCGACGGTCGGGGCTGCACGGCAGCCCCATCATCGATCAAGGAATACAGGTGACGTTGCTCGGTTCGTTCACCAGCACCTTGCGGTTGGCGTCGTACAGCAGCACCTGCGGCTGCATCGCCGGGGCCCGCGCCTCCAGGCGATAACGCTGGCCGGCCTTGAAGTCGTTGTAGCGCACGGTGAGGTAGCAGGTTCGCTCGGTGGGGTCGGTGCTGAAGCCGCCGGAATAGATCTCGTAGTCGAAGCGCACCACCAGCTCATGCTTGCCGGGCGTCACCTGGAAGTAGCGGCCGTCGTCCAGGCGCTGGCCGTCCAGACGGTCGGCCATGATGGTCCTGCCGGGGGTGATGGTGTAGAGATCGACCCAGGCCTTGCCTGGGTCTACGGGCGGCAAGGGGCTGGCGCACGCCCCCAGTGCACTGAGGGCCATCAGCATCATGGGCTGGCGCATGGTGAAACTCCCGCTCGCGGTTCACAGGTTACAAGCATAGCGCCGTTCGCGGGGTTCAGGTGCGCTGGCAGCCTGCCGGCTCGCCCTGGCCGATCAATTTCTGCTGCTGGTCGTAGAGCTTGATCCAGGGGCGGAAACCGATGCTGCCCGCCTGCATCTGGTAGCGCTGCCCGGCGGTGAAGGCCTTGTAGCTGAGGTTGAGCTGGCAGTCGCGCCACAACGGCTCGTCCACCGGGCCGATATTGCTGGGCGTCACGGCGAACTGGTAGCGCACGGTCAGCTCGTGATTGCCGGGCTGCACCTGGAAATAGCGGGAGTCGGCCCAGTCGCGCTCATCGACCTGCAGGGCGTGCAGCGAGTCGTTGTCACCTGGGGCGAGGTCGATCCAGGCCTGGTTCGGGTCGGCGCGGGGCAGGAAAGAGGCACAACCGGACAGCAGCACGAGCGTGCCGGCGGCAAACAGCAGAGTACGCATGGCAAAGCTTCCCCTTGGCGAGATAGTCTTGGTCGCATTCGGCCGACGAGCGAGATAGACAGCCTCGATGTTTGGACTTTTTCTTTTCATGCGCTGCAGCCGTCGGGTTCTCGACCGCGTTTTCATCCGGTTGGTTCCCGTGGCGCTGGGCGTCCTGCTGAGCGGTTGCTCCAGCGTGGGGTATTACGGCCAGTTGGCCGAGGGCCAGTGGCAGCTGTTGCGGGCACGCCAGCCGCTGGACCGGGTGATCGGGGATCCTGCCACCAGCCCGGCGTTGCGCCAGCGCCTGTTGTTCGCCGAAAAGGCCCGGGCGTTCGCCAGCGCGCAGTTGAAGTTGCCGGACAACGGCAGTTACCGGGTCTACGCCGACCTGGGTCGACCGTATGTGGTGTGGAATGTGTTCGCCACCCCTGAATTGTCGTTGCAACCGGTGACCCATTGCTTCCCCATCGCCGGCTGCGTGGCCTACCGCGGCTATTATCGACAGGGCGCGGCCCGCGGCGCGGCGGCGTTGATGCGCCAGGAAGGTCTGGATGTCTATGTGGGAGGTGTGGAGGCTTATTCCACCCTGGGCTGGTTCGACGATCCGATCCTGTCGACCATGGCCGGCTGGGGCGATGAGCGCCTGGCCACGGTGATCTTTCATGAGCTGGCGCACCAGCGCTTCTACGTGCAGGACGATACCGAGTTCAACGAGTCGTTCGCCTCGTTTGTCGAGCAGGAGGGCACCCGGCAATGGCGTGCCGCGCGTGGGTTGGCAGCCATCGACGAGGCTGGCGCCCGGCAGCGCGAGCAGTTCACCCGACTGGTGCTCGCCAGCCGCGAGCGGTTGCAGGCGATCTATGTCGGGCTGCTGGATGAGGCGGGCAAGCGGGCGGCCAAGCAGGCCGAGTTCGAGCGGTTGCGGCACGAGTACCGCGAGGTACGGGACCGCGACTGGGGTGGGGATCGGCGTTTCGATGCCTGGATCTTTGCTCCATTGAACAATGCCAAGTTGCTGCCGTTTGGTCTGTATGACCAATGGGTTCCGGCGTTTTCGCAGTTGTTCAAGGATGTTGGTGGGGACTGGGCACTGTTCTATGAGCGGGTGGAGGTGCTGGGGCGGATGCCGATCGAACAGCGCAAGGCGGTGCTTGGACGGTTGATGGCAGGTCAGTGAGATTTCGGGGCCGCTTTGCGGCCCATCGCTGGCAAGCCAGCTCCCACAGATATAGCGCCGGTCTTGAGCTTAGCGCAGTCGAGGTGGGAGCCGGCTTGCCGGCGATGGGCTGCGTAGCAGCCCCGATGCCCTAACGCACAAACGCCAAGTGCAACTCAGCCAGCGTCTCGAAATGGAACGCAGGCGCCTCGGCCTGCAGTTCCTCCCGGCTACCGAACCCATAACCCACCGCTACCGCCTGCAACCCATTGCTGCGCGCACCGATCAGGTCATGCTTGCGGTCGCCGATCATCAGGGTCTGCGCCGGGTCCAGCCCCTCTTCGTCCAGCAGGTGGCGAATCAACTCGACCTTGTTGGTGCGGGTGCCGTCCAGCTCGCTGCCGTAGATCACCTTGAAGTGCTGGTCGAACTCGAAATGCCGGGCGATCTCGCGGGCATATACCCATGGCTTGGACGTGGCGATAAACAGGGTGCGGCCCTGGCCGTTGAGCGCCTGCAGCAGCTCGGGTACGCCGTCGAACACCAGGTTCTCGTAAAGCCCGGTGACCTTGAAGCGCTCGCGGTAGAAGTTCACCGCGTCCCAGGCCTTGGCCTCGTCGAAGCCATAGAACTGCATGAAGGCCTGCAACAGGGGTGGGCCGATGAAGTGCTCGAGGCGGGTCAGGTCCGGCTCGTCGATGCCCAGCTTGGCCAGGGCGTACTGGATCGAGCGGGTGATCCCTGAGCGTGGGTCGGTCAGGGTGCCGTCGAGGTCGAAAAGGATGTTCTGCTGGTGCATGTAATGGATTCCGCTCGAATTCTGGGTCGACTGCTTCGCGGGTAAACCCGCTCCCACAGGCTGTGTGCAGGATCGGTGGGAGCGGGCTTGTCCCGCGATGGCGTCATTGCGGTTGGTCGTAGCCTTCGGCCAGGTGCTGGTCCTTGAGCTTCACATAGTTGCCGGCGCTGTAGGGGAAGAACGCGTGTTCCTGCTCGCTCAGCAGGCGCACCTGCTTCACCGGGCTGCCCATGTACAGGTAGCCGCTGACCAGGCGCTTGCCCGGTGGCACCAGGCTGCCGGCACCGATGATCACCTCGTCCTCGACGATGGCGCCGTCCATGATGGTGCTGCCCATGCCAACCAGGATGCGGTTGCCCAGGGTACAGCCATGCAGCATGACTTTGTGACCGATGGTCACCTCGTCGCCGATGATCAGCGGAAAGCCGTCGGGGTTGAACGGCCCGGCGTGGGTGATGTGCAACACGCTGGCGTCCTGCACGCTGGTGCGCGCGCCGATGCGGATGCGGTGCATGTCGCCGCGCACCACGGTCAGCGGCCAGATCGAGCTGTCCTCGCCGATCTCGACGTCGCCGATGACCACCGCCGAGCGGTCGACGAAGGCCCGTGCTCCCACTTTCGGCGTGTGTTGCTGGAAGGTCCGGAGGGCCATGATAGTGTTCCTCTGCAATGCCGATAGGCAGGCTGCCTGCTGCGGTCGGCGTCGATTGTAATTAAGATGGTCCCGTGTTTCTCCTGCCAAGGTACCCGAACCGTGAGTGCGAACAACCCGCTGCTGCAGTCCCATGATCTGCCGCCCTTCTCGGCAATCCGCGCCGAGCATGTGCTGCCGGCGATCGAGCAGATCCTCGCCGACAACCGCAAGGCCATCGCCGAGATCCTCGAAAAGCAGGGCAAGAACCCGACCTGGGCCGGCCTGGTGCTGGCGATGGATGAACTCAACGACCGCCTGGGCGCCGCCTGGAGCCCGGTCAGCCACCTCAATGCGGTGTGCAACAGCCAGGAACTGCGCGAGGCCTACGAGTCATGCCTGCCGGCCCTGAGCGCCTATTCCACCGAACTGGGCCAGAACCGTGCCCTGTTCGAAGCCTATGAAGCCCTGGCCGCCAGCCCCGAAGCCGCCGGCTTCGACGTGGCGCAGAAGACCATCATCGACCACGCCCTGCGCGACTTCCGCCTGTCGGGCATCGACCTGCCGACCGACAAGCAGCAGCGCTACGCCGAAGTGCAGAGCAAGCTCAGCGAGCTGGGCAGCCGCTTCTCCAACCAGTTGCTCGACGCCACCCAGGCCTGGACCAAGCATGTCACTGACGAGGCCGCCCTCGCCGGCCTGACCGATTCGGCCAAGGCGCAGATGGCCGCCGCCGCCCAGGCCAAGGGCCTCGACGGCTGGCTGATCACCCTGGAATTCCCCAGTTACTACGCGGTGATGACCTACGCCGACGACCGCGCCCTGCGCGAAGAGCTGTACGCCGCCTACTGCACCCGCGCCTCCGACCAGGGCCCGAACGCCGGCCAGTTCGACAACGGCCCGGTGATGGAAGAAATCCTCGACCTGCGCCAGGAGCTCGCCGAGCTGCTGGGCTACCCGAACTTCGCCGAGCTGAGCCTGGCCACCAAGATGGCCGAGTCCAGCGACCAGGTGCTGAGCTTCCTGCGTGACCTGGCCAAGCGTTCCAAGCCGTTCGCCGCCCAGGACCTGGAGCAGCTTAAAGCTTATGCCGCCGAGCAGGGCACCCCGGAGCTGGCCAGCTGGGACGCCGGCTACTTCGGCGAGAAGCTGCGCGAACAGCGCTACAGTGTGTCGCAGGAAGCCCTGCGCGCCTACTTCCCGATCGACAAGGTGCTGTCCGGCCTGTTCGCCATCGTCCAGCGCCTGTACGGCATCGAGATCGCCGAACTCAAGGGCTTCGACAGCTGGCACCCGGACGTACGCCTGTTCGAGATCAAGGAAAACGGCCAGCACGTCGGCCGCTTCTTCTTCGACCTCTATGCCCGCGCCAACAAGCGTGGCGGCGCCTGGATGGACGGTGCCCGCGATCATCGCCGCACCGCCGCGGGCTCGCTGCAGAGCCCGGTGGCCAACCTGGTGTGCAACTTCACCCCGGCCACGCCCGGCAAGCCTGCGCTGCTGACCCACGACGAGGTCACCACCCTGTTCCACGAGTTCGGCCACGGCCTGCACCACCTGCTGACCCGCATCGAGCATGCCGGCGTGTCCGGCATCAACGGCGTGGCCTGGGACGCGGTGGAGCTGCCGAGCCAGTTCATGGAAAACTGGTGCTGGGAACCCGAGGGCCTGGCGCTGATTTCCGGCCACTACGAAACTGGCGAGCCGCTGCCCCAGGACCTGCTGGACAAGATGCTGGCAGCGAAGAACTTCCAGTCCGGCATGATGATGGTGCGCCAGCTGGAGTTCTCGCTGTTCGACTTCGAGCTGCACGCCACCCACGGCGACGGCCGCGGCGTGCTGCAGGTGCTCGAAGGCGTGCGCGACGAGGTCTCGGTGATGCGCCCGCCGGCCTACAACCGTTTCCCCAACAGCTTCGCGCACATCTTCGCCGGTGGTTACGCGGCGGGTTACTACAGCTACAAGTGGGCCGAAGTGCTGTCGGCCGATGCCTTCTCGCGCTTCGAGGAAGAAGGTGTGCTGAACGCCGAGACCGGCCGTGCCTTCCGCGAAGCCATCCTGGCCCGTGGCGGTTCCCGCGAGCCGATGGTGCTGTTCGTCGACTTCCGCGGCCGTGAGCCTTCCATCGATGCACTGTTGCGCCACAGCGGCCTCACCGAGGACGCGGCGTGAGCGAGGTAGCCGTGAGCAAGAGCAAGCGACGTTTCATCGCCGGGGCGGTATGCCCGGCGTGCAGCGAGATGGACAAGCTGATGATGTGGAACGAAGACGGCGTGCCGCACCGCGAGTGCGTGGCCTGCGGGTTCACCGACACCCTGAACGAACAGGGCCTGTCGGTACCCTCGGAGCTGGGCACCCGGGTCAACCACCTGGCGCCCAAGGCGGCACCGGCCAAGGTGCAGACCGTGCAGTTCTTCCCCAATCCGAAGCTGAAGAAGCCGTCCGAGTGACCCAAAGGCAGGCGCTCCCGTGAGCGCCTGCCCGTGGTGCGGTAGATAGTACGATCTGCCAGGGCACGTCAGCTCGCTAAGGTGTCGGTCAATTTTGACCAGCACCGAGGTGCGCGATGACTGATGGCCTTGCCCTTCTTTCCACTGGTTTGCTCGATTACGCATCGCTGCGGCCCGAGCAACTGCAGCCGGCCCTCGAGCATCTGCTCGATGCCAACCTGACGGCGCTTGCACGCATCGTCACCGATCACGGGCAATCGCCTGGATGGGATGACCTGGTGCTGGCGGTGGAGCGGTTGGATCAGCGCCTCGAGGATCATTTTCATTCGCTGGTGCCGCTGGTCTATGAGGGTGAACAGTGGGCATTGGCGGTAGACGCCTGCAATGGCCTGCTGCTTGACTGGAACCGACGCAAGCACGAGCACCCGGGCCTGTATGAGGCCTACCAACGCCTCGACAAGGCAGCGCTCGACGTGGAGCAGCGTGTCGTGCTGTCGAGGATTTTCAGGGGTTTCCGCCTGGGCGGATTTCAGCTTGGCACGACCGAGCGAACGCAATTGCGCGAGACCGATGCCGCGATTGCCGCGCTCGAACAGCAGTTCATGGCCAACCTGAACAACGCTCGTGATGGCTGGAGCCACCTGCTGAGCGACGAGGCGCAACTGAGCGGCTTATCCGATGCCCATCGCCAGCGTCTGCGCAAACGAGCCAGTGAGGCCGGTCTTGACGGTTGGTGGGTCGATCTCGGCGAGACGACGGTCGAGTTAATACTCGAACGGGCGGACGACCGTGTCTTGCGCGAGTTGATCTATCGTGCGTCCACGACCCTGGCGACGGACCGAGGCCGCGACCAGGCCAACGACAATGTCCCGGTATTGCGGGCGCTGTTGCGCTTGCGTCATGAGCGGGCCCGGCTGTTGGGCCTGGCAAATGCCGCGGAGCAAGGGTTGGAGCTCAAGGCTGCAAGAACCACCCTAGAGGTCGAAGCTTTCCTGGAAGGCCTGATCAAAGGGTGCCGGCCGAGGTTGCAGGCAGACCTGCGGATACTCCAGGCGCGCGCCAGCCAGCAGGGGTTCACGGCCATCCAGCCGTGGGATTTCGCTTATCTGTCCAGGTGTATCAGGGATGAGGCGACAGCCAACCTCGGCGTGCTCGACCGCTTCGCGCTCGAGGGGGCCTTGTCGGTGTTCTGGCGACGCCACGAAAGGTTGTTCGGCATTCGCCTGTCGCCGTGCGCGGCTTCTGCCTGGCATCCGGACGTGCGCGTACTGGAAGTCACGGAGGACGACAGACTGTTGGGGTACATCTACCTTGACCTTCATGAGCGCCCCGGCAAGTTGCCCTGGCCATACTGCTACCCCATGCGCCAGCGCCATGAAGATACCGATGGCACCCTTACGGTGCCTACCGCGTTGGTTTCCTGCTGCTTCGGGCACGGTGCCGACCTGAGCCACACGGACCTGTGCAAGGTCTTCCATGAGTGTGGCCATGCGATGCACCAGCTGTTGGTCAACAACCGTCACCGCCTGCTGAACCGCACGGTGCCTTCGATGCTTGGTCCCGACGGTTGCGAGTTCGTCGGCATGCTGACGGAGCAATGGTGTTGGTCGGCACCTGTCCTGCAGGAAATAATCGCCGCCACGCCGCAGACGACACAGGTATCCCAGGAACAACTGCGCCAGTGGCTGTCGGCCAGGCGGCGGCTGCAGGCCGTGACCGAGGCCCGGCAGTTGCGTCTCGCGTGGTTCGACTTTATCGCCCATCGTGACGACGCGGTCCGCCATGACCTGCGCAGCCTGGCCAGGAGGGCCAGCGAGTATGTCGGATTGCCGGAAAGTCTTGCGCAGGACGGCTTTGCCGAGTCATTCGACTATCTGGTGACAGGCTATGAGGCGGGCTACTACAGCTACAAGTGGGCCCAGGCACATGCCATCGATGCTTTCACCCGTTTCGAGCAGGATGGCGTCGATCAGCGCGCGGTTGCGCAGGACTTGCGCAGGAAAATCATCGCCAAGGGTGGATTACGCGACCTGAGCGCGTCGTTCGATGCGTTCGTCGGTCGATCGGTGTCGTTTCAGGCCTACCAGCGCTGGCATGAGCCCGCTTGACGGTACTGTTCATCGTTGTCGAGCAAGCGTACTGTATATATGAACAGTTACCGGGGCTTTTCCATGCATCCCACTTCCGTGCGCGGACGCGGCACCGCCTCCAATCCATCCAATCGTTTCTCTCCGGGCCGTACGGTGGCCGAGGACGACGGTTGGTATCAGGAAGTCCCGCCGACCCAGGGCACCGAGGTGCGGATCGAGAAGGCCAAGACCATCATCGCCCGCAATACCTCCCCTGACCTGCCCTTCGACCGCTCCATAAATCCGTATCGCGGTTGCGAGCACGGTTGCATCTACTGCTATGCGCGCCCCAGTCACGCCTACTGGGACCTCTCCCCCGGCCTGGACTTCGAAACAAAGCTGATCGCCAAGACCAACGCCGCCGAAGTGCTCGAGCAGCAACTGAGCAAGCCCGGCTACGTCTGCGCACCGATCAACCTGGGGTCCAACACCGACCCTTACCAGCCCATCGAGCGCGAGCAACAGCTGACCCGGCGCCTGCTCGAAGTTCTGCTGCGCTACCGCCACCCAGTGACCATCGTCACCAAGGGTTCGCTGGTGCTGCGCGACCTCGACCTGCTGAGCGAGCTGGCCAGCCAGCGCCTGGCGCGGGTAATGATCAGCCTCACCACCCTGGACGATGAGCTCAAGCGCACCCTCGAACCACGTGCGGCCGCTCCAAAGGCGCGTCTGCGCGCAATTCGCGTGCTGCGTGAGGCCGGTGTGCCAGTGGGCGTGCTGTGCTCGCCGATGATCCCGATGATCAATGACAGCGAGCTGGAGCACCTGCTGGAGGCTGCGAAGGAGGCCGGCGCGCAGAGTGCGGCATACATGATGCTGCGCCTGCCGCTGGAGGTGGCGCCGTTGTTCGAGCAGTGGCTGCACGATCACTACCCGCAGCGGGCCGCGCATGTGCTGAGCCTGATTCGCCAGAGCCGGGGGGGTGAGTTGTATGACAGCCGCTTCGGTGCGCGGATGCGCGGTGAAGGGGTGTTCGCTGACTTGCTGGCGCAGCGCTTTCGCAAGGCGGCCAGGCGGCTGGGGTTCGAAGGGCGGGAGGAGTTGGCGCTGGACTGCAGCGCATTCTGCCCGCCGGGCGGGCAGATGGCGTTGTTTTGATCAGGATGCCGTCACCTGGAGGCTCGCAAGCCTCCAGGTGCCAGGCGTTAGCGCCAGTTGGCGGCGAGGACCGGCTGCAAGGCTTGCGCCTGCGCGGCGTCGAAGCTGGTAGCAGCCGCGCCGGGCGGCGCGAACGCCGCCATGGCCTGGACCAGTTGCTCGACATTGCGGTCCGACAAGTGCTGACCGTTACCCGCAACGATGTCGCGGACCCGGGCTGGCGAGCTGGCATACCAGTCATGCAGGGTGACCTGCTGCGCACTGCCGATACGGCTGATCAGCAGGTCATCGCCCTGGTGCTGGAACCACAGCTGTTCGGGCAGTACGGGCTTGCCGAAGTTCAAGGTGCTCATGGAGCCCCGGAATGCAACCTCGGTATGACCTTCACCGACTTCCACATCGGCCATGCTGCCTTCGACTACGACGTTGTTGTGGCCTTTGCCCAGCTTGATCTTGGTGAACGACGATGACGTCTCGATGCGGTTGTCGCCATCGCCGACCACCAGCTTGCGGAATTCGCCTTTGATCGAGTTGCCGCCATTGCCCAGGGTGATCTCGGCGAACGAGCCCGAGCTTTCGACATGGTTGTCGCCATTACCGGCAACCAGTTTGTCGAGCCTGCCGTTGATGGTATTGCGGCCATCGCCCAGCGTGACGTCGGCGGACGAGCCGGTGGTTTCGATGAGGTTGTCGCCATTGCCGGCCACCAGCTTGTCGAGACTACCCTTGATGGTGTTGTGGCCGTTGCCCAGCGTGAGGTTGGTAGACGATCCGGTCGTTTCGATGAGGTTGTCACCATGACCGGCTACCAGCGTGCCGACCCCTCCCTTGACCGTGTTGTTACCATCACCCAGGGTTACCTCTGCCCGCGAGCCAGTGGCAAAGACCTGCTGGTCGTCCCTGCCCAGCAGGGTGGCTTTGGCCCCGCTGCCGAGCAGTGCCAGATGACGGCCGCCGTTGGCGGTGACCTTGGTGAACGAATTGCTTAGGTTCACCGCGTACTGGTCGTCGGCCAGTGTGACGCTGCTGAACATCGGCACGGTCATCACCGTCGGTTGGACCATCAGGTGCAGCACGGCACTAGTTTGGCTGCCGGCATTCACCTTGATATCGAAGGTGCCGGCGAGACCGGACTCAGGTATCCCTGCCAGCGACGCCTGAGCCGAGTCGAAGCTCATCCAGGCTGGCAGCGGCGAGCCATCTGCCAGGCTGACCTGGTAAACCGGTGCCTGGTCCTTGAGCACCATGCCGAATAGCCCGCTCAAGGAGCCAGCGCTCCAGGCCTGGCCGGCGACGATCAACTGATAGGCCTGCGCTGGTGAGGTGCTGGCCTGTGGCTTCGATGCCGGGGTGGTGTCGGAGGATGTGGGGTGTTTGAGGTAGTCGCTGGCATTGATGTCCGGCAGTGTCACCGGCTTGTGCTCGAACCGGTCGTTGTGGACCTCCTCCATGATCTGCTTGTGCCGGCGCCTTGCTTCTTCGACGATCGAGTCGACATCAGTGCTTGTGTGCAGGTCGACCGCAGGTCGGTCAGCGATTTCGATGAGCGTTGGCCGAAAGTCGGGGATTTCGACAGGTCGGGTCGGCTTGAGCAATTCGTCCGTGCGGCGGTTGCTTTCCTCCATGATCTGCTCGTGCCGGCGCCTCGCTTCTTCGAAGATCGAGTTGAGATCGGTGCTTGGGCGTGGGTCTACCTTGGTTCGGTCAGGGATTCGGATCTCCGGGATCTCGATGGGCGTTGGCCGGATGTCAGGAATCTCGGCAGGCCGGGTCGGTACGCTCGGATGGTCATCGAAGCGCTTGCGCCAGTCGTCCGTGCCGCGATTGAGCAAGTCGGTCAGATCCGGGATCCGGTGATCCGGAATGCTGAAGTCCGGAATCCGGACATCGGGAATCTTGATGTCGGGACGCTCGACGATCGGCGTGAGCCGGTCGGGGGTCTCGATGGGCTTGACCCGGTCCGGCAGCGACAGGTCGATCCCCGGCAGGCGGGTCGGCGGCAGCGTGGGCTGGCCGGTTTCCACCGGCAGGTGGGCGCTGGCGAAGATAAAGTCGTTGGCATCGAGCTGGGCCACCTCGATGGCGTCGAGGTAGGCCAGGTTGACCGGCTGATTCGCACCGCGCAGCACGTTGGTGCTCAGTTCCACGCCATGGATCTGCGACAGGCCATTGATGGTGCCGCGGTTCTTCTGGACGATGCTCAGCTCTTCGAAACGGGTGACACCGACCTGGCTCAGGTCGATCTTGTCGATGCCATGACGGAAGCCGCGCAAGGCATTGTGGTAGTCACTGGCATTGAGCTGGTGACTGATGATGAAGCGGTCCGAGGTGGCGCTGTCGTGGCTGTAAACCTTGCCCGCCAGCGCGGCGATCAGTTGGCCGTCGGCGCCGGTGCTGAAGCTTACGCCCTCGCCACCGCCGCTGAGCACCACGGTGCCGGCGACGGTGCCGGTGTCCACGTTTGGTCGGCTGCTGTCGACATAGTTGGCCGGGGCGACGAAGCGGTCCTGGAACTGGAAGTTCGCCGCGCTGATGTTGCCCAGCGACTGTCCGCTCAGCAGGATTTGCTGGCCGTTGCCCAGGTCGACGCGGACATCCGCACCCTGCTGCTGCAGGGCAAGGTCGGCGAAGGTCTTGCCGGTGAAGCCGACCAGGTCGATGACCTCCCCTTTCGCCGCTTCGAAGCGGTGCACGGTGTCCTGGCCGCCCTCGCGGCGATGGACCACGAAGAAATCCTTGCCGCTGCCGCCGGTCAGGCTGTTGTTGCCTCGGCCGCCATCGAGCAGGGCATCGGCGTTGCCGGCCACCAGAGTGTCGTTGCCGTCACCGCTGATGAGGTTGTGCACGCCGTTCGGGTTGCGCAAGGTCAGCGCCGCGCCACCGATGCTGGCCACGCCGGTGGCCAGGTTGACTTGGACATCGCCGCTGACTGCCGCAGCGTTGAGGGTGTTGCGTCCGCCCGCAGTGCCGTTGCCGGCGTCATCCAGCACGCCGCGGCTGGCCTGGCCCTGCACCGCCTTGAGGTACTCGTCGGTGTAGAAGTAGGTGTCGTCCGCACCGGCCTTGCTGCCATACAGGCGCAGGGCCCAGTTGTTGAGGGTCACCGGTTGGCCGTTGCTGGCGTCCTTGACCTCGAGGGTCCAGGTGCCGGCCGAGCGTTCGCCCCAGTCGCGGGTGCTCATGAAGCTGTACTTGAAGGCGCCGGAGCGCGTGCTGCCGACGTCGCTGTCGCTGGCCCCGGCCATGCCTTGCGGCACCTTGCCGGTGCGGTCGAGCAGGATGCTGCGGGTGCCGTCGGGCGACACCAGGGTGACGGTCAGGTCGCCAAGGCGGCCGACGCTGGCGTCCAGGTCGATTTCCACGTGCTCGACGTTCAGCCCGGCATCCATCTGCAGCGAGCTGCTCAGGCTGCCGCCACCGGCCAGGGTTTTGCCTAGGGCACCGCTGCTGGCGCTGAACACGCTTTCATCGGCACCGGTGCTGCGGGTCATCCAGCTTTCGGCCAGGCGTACGGCGGCGTCCACTTCGCCGAAACCATAGTCGTGGCTGGTGTGCATGCCGCCGCCGTTCCAGTTGTGCGCGCCGTTGTCGTCCCAGCGGGTGGCACTGTCGTTGACCCGGCGGGCCGACAGCGCCAGGATCTGCTGCACATCCCGGTAGCCCAGGTTGGGGTTGGCTTCGAGCATTAGCGCGGCCACGCCGGAGACGATCGGCGCGGCGAAGCTGGTGCCTTGCATGCTGGTGTAGTCGTTGCCGAAGGTCGAGCCGCGCTCGGTCTCCACCAGGCGGCTGGTGGACAGCACGTTGCTGCCCGGGGCCGAGACCAGCAGGCTGGCGCCGGGGTTGGAGAACGGCGTCGAGCCGATCTGCAGGGTCGACAGGTCGCCCTGGGCGTTGATCGCGCCGACTTCGATCGAGAAGCGGTTGTTGTTGGTCAGCGAGCCTTGGGCGCTGCCGCCGTGGGCGCGCTGGTTGCCGCCTGCGGTGACGATCACCGTGCCCAGGCCGCCGCGGCCATTGTGCGCGGCATAGCGGGCGTTGGCCGCCAGGGCGCTGGCGGTGTCGATGGCGCCGTTCTGCAGGTTGCTGATGGCGAAGTCGTTCTGGAAGCCCCAGCTGTGGTTGGCGACGTCATAGTTGACCATGTTGCCCAGGCCGGTCAGGTCGTCGCCCTTGTTGGCCAGGTAGAAACCGCTGAGCTTGGCGTCATAGGCCACGCCCACGCCGCCCTGGTCGTTGCGCCCGGCCACCATCACCCCGGCGACCATGGTCGCGTGGTTGGAGGCCAGCTCTGGCAGCACGCCCTTGTCGCGCTGGGTCTTGAGCCAGGCCTGGTCGACGTTGGCGGCCAGGTCCGGGTGCTGGATGTCGAAGATCTCCGGCGCCGTGGCGAACTCGCCGCCCGGTTCGAACATGGCGATGCGCACGCCCTTGCCGGTGTAGTCCTGCCATACCGGCAGCACGTTGGTGTCGCTCAGGTACCACTGCTGCGCGGCCAGCGGGTCGTTTGGCATGCCGGCGTCGAGCAGGGTCACGCTGGCGCGCATGGGGGCGGTCTGGCCGCTGCCCAGGTCGACCACCGAGGCCGACTTGTTGCCCTGGGCGTCGATGATGCCGTACTTGAAGCCCATCATGCCGGTGTAGCCGGCCAGCGGGGTGAACAGCACGTCACCTTGGGCGGTGAGGCTGACCGAGCCGCCGGTGGCATCGCCGACGTTGTCGATGCGCAGGCCGCCCTGGCTATTGAGCAGCAGGTCGTTGGCCAGCAGGCTGGCGGCGGCAACCAGGTGAGTGCGGCTACGATCGAAGGCCCGACCCTCCTTGTCGAGGCTGAGCACGTCGGCCACCGGCATGGCGTTGGGGGTCTGCAGATCGACGGCGGAGATATCCGAGAAGTTCAGCTTCTGGATGTTCTTCAGGGTCACGGTACCGTCGCGTCCGGCGACCTTGTCGGCTACCTCGTAGCCACTGGCGGTTCGGGTGATGCGGTATTCGCCGTGGTTGCCGTGCAGCGTGACCAGGTTGACCCCGCCGTCGCCGTCGATCACGGCATTGCCGTGGCCCACTTCGATCACGTCGTTGCCCGCGCCGCCGAAGATGCGGTCGGCGCCACCACCGGCGTGAATGATGCTGCCGCCTTCGGCGGCGTAGATGGTGTCACCCTGTGGGCCGGCGTAGATCACCGCTTTGCCGCTGCCGCCGATGATGGTGTTGTGGCCACTGCCGCCGACCAGCACATCGTTACCGCCACCGCCCACCAGGACCGAATTACCGGTGCCGCCTTTGATGAAGACGCTGGCGTGGCCACCGCTGACCAACTTGTCGTCACCATCGCCGCCCTGGGCGATGGTCAGGCCGGCCTTGGCCATGTTCAGTTCCACGCCCTTGTCGCCGACCACTATCGCCGTGTCGTGGCCACCGTTGCCGTGGATATTGGCCGGGTTGTCGGATGCGCTGACGACGAACACATCGTCGCCCGCACCGCCGTTGTAAGTGTTGCTGCCTGCGCCACCAACCAGCCAGCTGCCGGAAGGCGCAGCGATCAGCGTGTCGTCGCCGCTGCCGCCGTACAGGTTGTTCACCCCCAGCACGGCTGCGTCCAGGGTTTCCCCGACGCTGCTCTGGCTGGCAAAGGCGCTGGTGGTTCGGCTGTTGCTGCCGCTGGTGGTCGAGGTCACTCGGGTACCGCTACCTTGGCTGGCCACGGTGTTGCTGACCGGGTCGCCGAGGAAGTCCACCGCCAGCATTTCCTGCTGTTTGCCGTTGAGGGTGAACGAACCACTGGCCAGCACCTTGTTGCCGTCGCGAGTCTGTGGGGCGTTCGAGGCTGGACGCACGTTGATCTGGGTGATGCCCAGCTCGGCGAGGGTCTTGAGCTCGCCACCGTCGACCTTGGCATCGTGGCTGCCATCGACCCAGACCCGCAGCTTGCTCCAGATCGGATCGCGTTGGTCGATCACGCCATCGCCGTTGCCATCTTCACTGGCCAGCGCGGCGAAACCGTCCTTGAAGCGCCGCTCGCCAGCTGCACCGTTTACCCCGGCTTTGCCGCCGTAGTATTCGGAGAACATCTGGCTGACGTCCTTGATCTGGCCGCTGCCGTCGTCGATCACCAGCATGCCGGTGTTGCGGTCGGCCCAGCCGCTGCGCTTGAGGGTGCCACTGTGGTCGGTGTCGAACAGCACTCCGTCGCGCAGGTCGGTCATGCGCACGCCATTGCCGGTCAGGTCCAGCAGCAGTGGGTCGACGTAGGTGTTGAACGTCGACATCGCCGACAGGCCGTTCAGGGTCACCGCGCTGCGCAGGCTGAAATCCGGTTTGGTCGCGTTCGGCGTCGAGTAGAACTGCGACAGGTAGGTGTTGGGGCGAGCGTTGGGGTCAAGTTGCATTTCACCTGGGCGAATGCCGCCTGAGGCGAGGCTGGCCATTTGCGTGGAGGTGAAGTCGGTTTTGCTGAGGATGCCGCCGAGGGCGTAGATGCCATGGGTGGCCGAATTCTGGATGTAGCCGTTGGCGACGTCCTGTTGGGCTTTGCTTTCGCCCTGGATGTGCTGCTGGGGTTGCGGGGAGGGGTTGATGTCGATGTTGATCAGGCCGGAGGCCTGTGGCGCGTTGCGGATGTCACCCGCGCCAAGCCACAGGCATTGCTGACCGTCCTTGGCCTCGTAGTATTCACCGTGACGTGTCAGGTTGTCGCGGATGATCTGGGCGCCGTGGGTATAGAGCAATTCGCTCAGAGAGGTGATGTTGTACTGGGGAACAAGGTCGCCTTCAAATCCCTTGTCGTTGTACCCGATGGCTTTCAACGAAGCATAAACGAAGTCTACGCAGCTATTGCTAAGGAGCCTGTAGCGTGTGTCATCAAACCCTCCTGATTGTGGTTTTTCAGAGAACGCTTTCAACTGATCATACTGACGCTCAGTCAATGCGATAGTGACTTCATGAACAGTATGCTGGTATCCCTTATTGTCATTTGTGCTGACGCGCCCCTCGCCCCACACCATTTCAGCAACTGATTCAAATCCGTAGCTTTGCGCTTCCCCAACCCCGTCGCTCAAGGAATACCACATATGCCCACCCGTCGATGAGTGGCTATCACCGGGCTTGTGGCCAGCTTTTGCTTCCTGATAAATGTACTCGGCGCCTCTGCCCGCGACTTTGTAAGTTACCGTGTATTTCCTTTCCATGCATTCTTCTCCTGAAGAAACTTGTCGTCTTGTGCAGTGAGTCTGGTGTAGGTCTATAGAGTGTTCTGTGTGTTTTAGTGTTTGGGTTTGTAATAGCCGACCTCAAAATACCCCTCGATACCGCTGAAAGCTTCTGTGTCAACAAGGGTGGTTATTTTGGTTGTGTAGTTGCCTGGAGGGAGCGTGATTATGTCAACAAGCCTTACTGCGGTATTTAATCGCCTGCCTTCATGGTAGAAGCCTCGACCCCATTGAACTCCTGTTGTGATGAAGTCGTTCTCAATAAAAACTTTCCCATCTTTCAATATTTGCAGGTGTACAGGGATTGGCGTGCCTTCATTGTTGGAGTCCCCCCATATCGTGATCTGCTTCATGATGTCTGCGTATTCCTCTTTCTTTACGAACAACAGAGCAAACAGATAATCGCCGGCTTCCCCTGCCGTAAAGCTTGCGCTGGCAGACTGGTTGGCGTGAGAGAGGTTTATGGGGGTTACGATCAGCACGGGTTGCGAGCAGGCAGTCAAATAGAAAAATATGATGATCCATGGCAGCTTGAGAAAGTTTCTGATAAGGCTATGCATGAGGGTCTTCTTCTAAATTTTCAGTGATCAGTGATCAGTGCTTGGGATTGAAATAGCTGAACTCTACGTAGCTTTCGATGCCTATAAACGAATCCACATCGCTTAGGGTGCGGGCCTCTATGGTGTAGTTCCCAGGCGAAAGCTCCAGTGTCCGAATAAGGCGTACAGCGGTATTTAGTCTTCGTTCATCACGAATGAATACTTGCCCCCAATATGTCCCCACGGTCCTCACATCTTGATCAAGTACGGCAACGCCATCGCGAAGCACTCGCAAGTGCATGTCAATAGGTACACCCTCTTCATTGACCTCGCCAAAAATCGCAAATTGCCGCTCAAGCACATCAAACGTGCTGCCTGTAACAAACATAAGCGCGAAGCGATAGGTTCCTGTGCTTTTCACTGTGAACTGAGCGGTGGCGGTCTGACTTGCTTTGGATACATCTAGGGGCTGCCTAATAACCACAGGCTCTGAGCATGCGCTCAGAAAAGAACACACCGTGATCAAAAGCCATTTATGGATTGCGATATTTTGGCTGCTAATATTCGGTGTCATTCTTTGTACATTCCCCTTCTACTCCTCACCGTTCCCGCAAACTCTCTTGCGCATGCTGTTGCAACGGGCTCAGGAAGTAATCGATCACCGTCCGCTGATCGGTCTTGATCTCGGCGCTCACCGCCATGCCTGGCGTCAGCGCCACGGCCTGGCCGTTGACCTGCAGGTGGTCGCTGGCCAGGCGGATGCGGCTGCTGTACACCAGCCCGCGGCGTTCGTCCTCGATGGCGTCGCGCGACACGCTCAGCACTTCACCCTGCACCGTGCCGTAGCGGGTGTAGGTGAAGGTCTCGACCTTGACCGTCACCGCCTGCCCGACCTGGACGAAGCCGACGTCCTTGTTCTCCAGCAGTGCCTCGACCTCCACCGGCTGATCGCCGGGCACGATGACCATCAGTGCCTGGGCGGGGGTAACCACGCCGCCGACCGTGTGCACCGCCAACTGCTGGACGCTGCCGTCCACCGGGGCCAGCAGCTGAGTGCGGGCTTCCTGATAGCGCGCCTTGGCCAGCTCCTGGCGCAGGCTGGCGACCTTCTGCCCGGCCGTCTGCTGCAGGTCGAGCAGGCTGCGCCGGGCCTGGGCCACCACGCCTTCGCGGCGGCGGCGGGCCTCTGACTGCGCGGCGGTCGACTGCAGCACGCTGGCTTGCTGCACCTGCAGCTGGCGCTCCAGGTCGAGGCGGGCCTGTTCCTTGTCGAGGTATTCGTGGCGGGCCACGTACTGCTGCGCCAGCAGGTTCTGGTAGTCCTGGGCCAGCTGGGTGGCAATGGGCAGGGTCATGCGCAGGCTTGCCACCTGCACCTGGGCGGCCTGGATTTCGGCGCCACGCTGCTGGATCTCGGCATCGACCTGCTCGAGGCTGTTGCGATATTCCTGGTACTGGCCTTGCAGCCAGCGTTCGGCATCCTGCACCTGCTGGGCATCGGCCTGTTCGATGTCGCCTTGCAGCCCATGGGGTGGCTGGCCGCTGGCGATGGCCTGGAGCATGGCGCTGGTGCGCGCCACGTCGATGCGCGCGGCGAGCAGTTCGCTCTCGCTGCGGCGCACCTCGGCGTCGGCGGTGGTGGGATCGAGTTCAAGCAGCAACTCTCCTGCCTTCACCCGTTGGCCATCGCTGACGTGGATGGCCTTGACCACCGCAGTCTCGCTGGGCTGGACCAGCTTTGTGCGCCCGCTCGGCACCACTTTGCCCGTGGCCACCGCGACCACGTCGATATGACCGAGGCAGGCCCACAGCAGGGCCAGGGCGGCAAAGCCGATGATGCTCCAGACGAACACCCGTGGTGCCGGGTGCGGTGGACGTTCCTGCAGGGCCAGGGCGGCGGGCAGGAACTCGATTTCGTGGGCGGCACGCGCAGGCGCGTCAAGCGCCTTGCGTTGGCGCCAGGCGTGCTGCCAGGCGTCGCGGTAGCGCTGCCAGAGGCTGGAATAGGCGGACATGGCCTCTCCTTGGTATGAGGTGGTGAGAGGGTCAGCCCTGTTGCAGGCGGTGCAGCCTGGCGTAGTGCCCGGCCTGGTGTGCGAGCAGTTCGGCGTGGCTGCCTTGTTCGACGATCTGGCCGCGGTCCACCACGACGATGCGGTTGGCATCGCGCACGGCGGATAGGCGGTGGGCGATGATGATCACCGTGCGCCCCTGGCAGATCGAACGCATGTTCTGCTGGATGATGCGTTCGGACTCATAGTCCAGCGCGCTGGTGGCTTCGTCGAAGATCAGGATGCGCGGGTCGCCGATCAGCGCCCGGGCAATGGCGATGCGTTGGCGTTGCCCGCCCGAAAGTGAGGCGCCGTGCTCGCCCACCATCGTGTCGTAGCCTTCGGCGAGCTCGAGGATGAAATCGTGTGCGCCGGCCAGGCGCGCGGCCTGCATGACGGTTTCCAGCGGGGTGCCGGGGTCGGCCAGGGCGATGTTCTCGCGGATGCTGCGGTTGAACAGCAGGTTGTCCTGCTGCACCACGCCGATCTGTCGGCGCAGCGAGGAGGCATCGGCCAGGGCCAGGTCCATGCCGTCGACCAGCACACGCCCGCGTTCTGGCACATAGAGCCGCTGCAGCAGTCGGGTCAGGGTGCTCTTGCCGGAGCCGGAGCGCCCGACCACGCCGATCACCTCGCCAGGTTCAATGCACAGGTTGACCCCGCGCAGGATCTCCGAGCCGTCGGCACGGTAGCGGAAATGCACCTGGTCGAACTCGATGCGGCCTTGCAGGGGCGGCAAGGCGCTGCGTGCCGAACTGGCAAGCTCGGTGCGGGTGTTGAGGATGTCGCCAAGACGCTGCACTGACACGCCGGTCTGCTGGAAGCTGGTCCACAGCTGGGCCAGGCGCATGATCGGCTGGGCCACGCGTCCGGCCAGCATGTTGAAGGCGATCAGCTCGCCGACCGTGAGCTGGCCGTCGATCACCAGGCGGGCGCCGAGCCAGAGGGTGGCGACGGTCACCAGCTTGCCGATCAGGCCGACGCTTTCGTTGGCCAGGGTGGACAGGGTCTGGGTCTTGAAACCGGCGGCTACGTAGGCCGCCAGCTGGTTGTCCCAGCGCCGCAGGACCTGCGGCTCGACGGCCATCGACTTGAGGGTGTCGATGCCGTTGACCGTCTCGACCAGGAACGCCTGGTTCTCGGCGCCACGGTTGAAACTGTCCTGCAGGCGCTGGCGCAGCACCGGGGTAATCAGCAGCGACACCAGCGCGTACAGCGGCAGCGAAGCCACCACCACCAGGGTCAGCCAGCCGCTGTAGTAGAACATCACGGCAATGAACACCACCGAGAACAGCACGTCCATCACCAGGGTGATGGCGTTGCCGGTGAGGAAGTTGCGGATGTTCTCCAGCTCGCGCACCCGCGCCACCGAGTCGCCGACCCGGCGTGCCTGGAAGTAGGCCAGCGGCAGGTGGATCAGGTGGTGGAACAGGCGCGAGCCAAGCTCGACGTCGATCCGGCTGGCGGTGTGGGCGAAGACGAAGCTGCGCAGGCCGCTCAGGGCCGACTCGAACAGCATGATGCCCAGCAGGCCGATGGCGATCACATCCAGGGTGGTCAGGCCGTGGTGCACCAGGACCTTGTCCATCACCACCTGGAAGAACAGCGGCGTGAGCAGGGCGAAGATCTGCAGCACGAAGGACACCAGGGTCACTTCGCCGAGCAGCTTGCGGTGCTTGACGATGGCCGGGATGAACCAGGTGAAGTCGAAGCGCGAGGATTCGCCGGGGGCCAGTGCTTCGCTGCGCACCAGCAGCAAATCGCCGCTCCAGCGTTGCTCGAGGGTGGCCAGGTCGATGACCTCGGGTCGCTCGGCACGCGGATCCTGGATCAGGACCTTGCCCTGGTCCATGCGGGCGATGATGAAGAAGCCGCCCTCACGGTCGGCGGCAATCGCCGGCAGTGGCGTCTGCGCCAGGCGCTCTGCGCGGGTCTCGACGCGTTTGGCCTTGAGCCCGAGCTTGCGCGCAGCCAGCAGTATTTGCGGGGTGGCGAAGGCTTGCTGGCCATCGGTGAATTCGTGGGCCAGCTGTTCGCCGGAGGCTGCCACGTTGTGGAAACGGGCCAGCATCAGCAGGCAGATCAGCCCGGTGTCCGGGGTGCCTGTTTGGTGTTCACTCATAACGCGTCCATGCAGGCTGGTATGGCCTGGTATAAAGCTACCTATTTCAATAGGTTAGCGGAGTTTTCAAAACCTTGTAATCATTTTGCCATCATCAAATGATTGTTATTTCATTCGATTGTTTAGCCGGCGACAGGCCGCCTGGCCTCTGGCGGCAGGAAGTCGCGGTCCGGGTCGTAGTCCCGGCTCAAGTAGTGGGACAGCTCAAGCAGGTCCTGGGGGGCCAGGCTACCGGCGGCCTGCTTGAGCTTCAGCGAGTCGATGATGTAGTCGTAGCGGGCGTCGTTGTATTCGCGCACGGCACGGTACAACTGGCGCTCGGCATTGAGCACATCAGCGGTGTTGCGTGAGCCGAGTGCCCGGCCCACCTGGTTGGCCTTGAGCGACGCCTGGCTGGAGCGGATGCTCTGCTGGCGGGCCTGGACCTGTTCCACATCGGCGTTGACCGCCCGGTGCAGGTTGCGGGTCTGCAGCACCACTTCGCGGCGTCGATCCTCGTGTTCATCTTCACTCTGGGCCAAGCGTTCGCCTGCCTCGCGGACCTGCGAGCTGGTCAATCCGCCTGCGTACAGTGGAATGTTCAGCTCCAGCCCCAAGGTGCCCTGCGCAATGTCGTCGCGGTAGCCGTTGCGGCCGAAGTCGGTCGGATTGCTGTAGCCGAAACGGTCGTTGTCGCCCTTGCGATAGGAAGCGACGGCATCCAGGGTGGGAGCATGTCCGGCCTTGCGTTGGCGATTGGCCTGCATGGCGGCATCAACGGCGTGCCCGCTGGACAGCAGGCTGAGGTTGCTCTGCACCGCCTGATCGACCCAGGTGCTGGCATCGTTGGGTACTGGCGGCTGCACCGGCATTTGGTGGGCGATGCCGGCGATCTGCGCATAGTCCTGGCGAGTCAGGCGATACAGTGCTTCGAAGGCGTCGTCGACCTTGTGTTGCGCCAGTTGGCGGTTGGCGCTGGCGTTGTCGTAGGCTGCCTGGGCATCGAGCACATCGGTGATGCTGGAGGCGCCGTTGGCCAGACGTCCCTGGGCCTGTTCCTGCTGGCGCTTGAGGGCCTTGGCTTCGGCCTTGGCCGCGGCCAGCGAATCGAGAGCGCGCAGGGTATCGAAGTAGGCCTCTGCGGTTTGCAGGATGAGCGACTGTTCCTTTGCGGCGAGGTCCAGGCCGGCTTGCGCCGTGCCGGCCTCGGCGGCCTTGAGGGCGTACCAGCGATCCAGGCGCAGCAGCGGTTGGTTGAGGTTGGCCTGGTAGACCATGCCGCTGCGGGTACGGGTGAGCGCGGGCTCGTCGCGCTGCAGGCGGGTGCTTTCGAAGGTGGCGCCGGCATTGAGGGTTGGTAGCAGCCCCGCCCGTGCTTGCGGCACGCGTTCGCTGAGTGCCTGGAACTCGTGGCGGGCGGCGCCAAGGCGCGCATCCTGTTCGACGGCGTGCTGATAGACCTGCAGCAGCTCGGCGCGTTGTGGCTCGGCAAGCAATGGCGTGCACAAGATCAGGCCTGCCAGGAAGGTGGTGTGGATCAAGGTATTGCGGTGGCGCATGACGGTCCGTGTCTGGCGGTGACGAAGGACGCGCATCATATACTGGCGAAGTGCCTCTAAAAAAACGGAAGAGCGACATGGATGTTGTCAGAAAGCGCGCAGTAGAGCGTCTCCTTGGGTTTTTTGACTGCATTTCCCACGCGGCTAGGCTCCTGGCACGGCATGCACTGCATCAGCGCAACTAAAACAACCCTGTAATTTCACTCATGACCCTTGGCATCTGATGCTTTTTTGCTATTATCCAGCACTCCCCCCGCCTATTCAGAACGCCCGTTCTAGAGCCTGCGCAATTAAGTTTCAGTTAAGTTTCCTACGCTAGCGTGAGTCATGAGTCAGCGGTGACTGTGATTATTTACCCGTGCGCGTCATCTAAATCCCCGCGTCACCCTAATCTTTCACCGGTAACATGGAATTCACTTTCAAACCGTCCAGAGGATGAATCATGCCCGTCAAGGACCCATCCAAGGTTGTCCCGGCCGCACCCGCCGAAAGCGCCGATGCCGCCCTCAAGCATATCGTCGACGGCTTCCTGCGGTTCCACACCGAAGTCTTCCCCGAGCAGCAAGAGCTGTTCAAGAAACTGGCCAACGCGCAGAAGCCGCGCGCCATGTTCATCACCTGCGCCGACTCGCGCATCGTGCCTGAGCTGATCACCCAAAGCTCGCCGGGCGACCTGTTCGTTACCCGCAACGTCGGCAACGTCGTGCCGCCGTATGGCCAGATGAACGGCGGTGTATCGAGTGCCATCGAATACGCGGTACTGGCCCTGGGCGTGCACCACATCATCGTCTGCGGCCACTCCGACTGCGGCGCCATGCGCGCAGTGCTCAACCCGCAGTCGCTGGCCAAGATGCCAACCGTTTCCGCCTGGTTGCGCCACGCCGAGGTAGCGCGGACCGTGATCGAGGACAACTGCTCCTGCGGCAGCGAGCACGAAAGCATGCAGCTGGTGACCAAGGAAAACGTCATCGCCCAGCTGCACCACCTGCGCACCCACCCTTCGGTCGCTTCGCGCCTGGCCGCCGGACAGCTGCATATCCATGGCTGGATCTACGACATCGAAACCAGCCAGATCGAAGCCTACGACGCCGCCAGCGATCGCTTCCTGCCGCTGACCGCAGGCGAGCCGATCCCCTCTGCCACACCGAGAGGCCGCTACTAAGCGACCCGAACACGCTGAACTAGCCTTGATTGCCGGCTGCACCCGATGGGTGCGGCGCGGCCTTCGCCTGCCTTGAATCTCCCTGAATGCCTTGCCGGGACACCCGCTGGCGGCCCGCGCCTGCGCGTCATTCAGGGTTCCCCGTGCTAGCGGCCAGCGGAATGGCCGTGAATTTAGAAAGGAGCTACATGGTGAACATGACACAGATAAAGGCGGCCCTGCCGCGCGAGTTGCTGGCTTCGGTGGTGGTCTTCCTGGTCGCCCTGCCGTTGTGCATGGGCATTGCCATCGCCTCGGGCATGCCACCGGCCAAAGGGCTGATCACCGGCATCATCGGCGGTATCGTGGTGGGCTTTCTCGCCGGCTCGCCGCTCCAGGTCAGCGGCCCGGCGGCGGGGCTGGCGGTGCTGGTGTTCGAACTGGTGCGCCAGCACGGCATGGCCATGCTCGGGCCGATCCTGTTGCTGGCCGGCTTGCTGCAACTGCTGGCTGGGCGCTTGCGCCTGGGCTGCTGGTTCCGAGTCACGGCGCCGGCGGTGGTGTATGGCATGCTCGCCGGGATCGGCGTGCTGATCGTGTTGTCCCAGGTGCATGTGATGTTCGATACGGCGCCACAGCCCTCGGGCGTGGACAACCTGCTGGGCTTCCCGGCGACGCTGGCTTCGGCCCTGCCGCTGGAAAGCGCGGGCAATGGTTGGCAGGCCGGTGCGCTGGGCCTGGGCACGATAGCCATCATGTGGGGGTGGGAGCGCCTGCGCCCGCAGCGTCTGCGCTTCATTCCCGGCGCATTGCTGGGGGTGGCGGCGATGACTGCCGTCAGCCTGTGGCTGGCGCTGCCGGTCAACCGTGTGCAGGTGCCGGCCGATCTGTCCGAAGCCATCGACTGGCTGCGTCTGGATGACCTGCTCAAGCTCGCCGACCCGACCCTGCTGGTGGCGGCCTTCGCCCTGGCCTTTATCGCCAGCGCCGAGACCTTGCTGTCCGCCGCCGCCGTCGACCGCATGCACAGCGGCCAGCGCTCGGACTTCGACCGTGAGCTGTCGGCGCAGGGCATCGGCAACATGCTCTGCGGGGTGCTGGGTGCGTTGCCGATGACCGGGGTGATCGTGCGCAGTTCGGCCAACGTCCAGGCCGGCGCCCAGACCCGGGCCTCGGCGATATTCCATGGGCTCTGGCTGCTGGCCTTCGTGGTGGCGCTGAGCAGCGTGCTGCAGCAGATCCCAGTGGCCAGCCTGGCCGGGGTGTTGGTCTATACCGGGGTCAAGCTGGTGGACTTCAAGGCGTTCCGTGGGCTGGGCCGTTATGGGCGGATGCCGATGTTCACCTATGCGGCGACTGCATTGGCGATCATCTTCACCGACCTGTTGACCGGCGTATTGCTGGGCTTTGCCCTGACCCTGCTGAAGCTGGCGCTGAAGGCGGCGCGGTTGAAGATCAACCTGGTGGCGTTGGGTACGCCGGGGCACATGGAGTTGCGCCTGAGCGGCGCGGCGACCTTTCTCAAGGTGCCGGCGTTGACCCAGGTGCTGGATACGGTGCCGGAGGGGACCACGTTGCATGTGCCGTTGGGCAACCTGAGCTATATCGACCATTCCTGCCTGGAACTGCTGGAGGATTGGGGGCGCAGTGGCGCGGGCAAGGGTTCGCGGCTGGTGCTGGAGCAGCGGCGTTTGAAGCGGCGGGTCGAGGGACGGTTGCGGACTACGGCGGGGGTTGGGGCTTAGCCTGGGAGATCGCTGGGGCCGCTTTGCGGCCCTTTCGCGGCACAAGGCCGCTCCTACAAGGGAACGCGATCTCTTGTAGGAGCGGCCTTGTGCCGCGAAAGGGCTGCGCAGCAGCCCCGGCGATTTCGAATGTTACTCAGGCCGATTGGCCCAGCTCGACCCCAAGCTGGCGCGAAAGGCACGGCCAGCGCTTCCACGCAGCACCAGTTGCCGGGCTCGACAGCTTGTCGCGGTAGGCTTCCACCGACTCGGCGGCGAAACTCTCGTCATCAAGCATCTCATCCACCGAATGGTGCACCACCTCATCCAGCTGGTTGGCAAACGTCTCGCCGATCAGCTGATGGGCGATCAGGTTGGCGACCGTGGTATCCACCGGAATCAGCGGCTGCTGGAAATGGCGGATATACAGGTCGTTGACCTCCTCGACCAGGCGATGCGCCAGGTAGGCCTCGTCCAGCAGGCAGTCCAGCCCGACCTGCCCCGCCATCACGCTCGGTGGCTGCAGGAAGTAGGCCTCGGCAATCTTCAGTACCGGCTTGATCTGCGTCTCGATGCCGGCTTCGAGCGCCACGTTGTGCGCGGCCTCGAGCAGTTCCGGAACCTCGTTGATGTAGGCGCCGACAAAGCGCGCCAAGGTACCCTGGGCATCCTGCTGGGGTAGTTGGATCGATGGATGCAGGTGTGGCAGTTGCAGTTCGAGGCGGGCTTTCAGTTGGCCTGTGCGGCGCTCATGTTGATGGGCATTTTCGATCTGCTCGCGTACAGCAGCGATGTTCATGACAACTCCAGGGACAAGGCGTTACAAACGGAAGACACTAAGTTAGCTTGCTTACGAGAATCGCTAAGACGCATTTGTTATATCGCTGAGATACGTGTAGGAAATTGGCTATATCAAAGTGCCATTATTATGCCCCGGCCCAGTATCCATGCGGCTTTCAGCGCAAACGTTTGGTTGCGTGAAGATCATTTCAAGCCCTGCGTTGCGCCCCATTGGTCGGTGTCTATACTCCGGGTGAAACGTGATTCGTTGATGAGGCCCGACTGCCTTAAGCAGGGGGCTCGGTCGTCGAAGCCAGGCAGTCTTGGCCACCGTTCCCCCCTTTGTCGTAGCAGGTCGTCCACGCCTCCGGGACTACAAGAACGATAAGGGGAACCCGCAATGATGCGACATCCACATGTCTGGATGGGCCTGTTGCTGTGGTCGGTTTTCGGTCAGGCACAGGCAGCATGGACGGTGAACATGGCGCCCGGGGCGACGGATGTCTCCCACGCAGTGTTCGACCTGCACATGACCATCTTCTGGATCTGCGTGATCATCGGCATCGTGGTGTTCGGCGCGATGTTCTGGTCGATGGTCATCCACCGCCGCTCGACCGGGCAGCAGGCCGCGCACTTCCACGAGCACACCTGGGTCGAGATCCTCTGGACCGTCGTGCCCTTCCTGATCCTCGTGGCCATGGCCATTCCGGCCACCAAGACCCTGATCGACATCTACGACGCCAGCGACTCGGACATCGATATCCAGGTCACCGGCTACCAGTGGAAGTGGCACTACAAGTACCTGGGCCAGGACGTCGAGTTCTTCAGCAACCTGGCCACTCCCGCCGAGCAGATCCACAACAAGTCGCCGAAGGACGAGCACTACCTGCTCGAGGTCGACCAGCCGCTGGTGCTGCCGGTGGGCGCCAAGGTGCGCTTCCTGGTGACCGCCGCCGACGTCATCCATTCCTGGTGGGTGCCGGCCTTCGCGGTCAAGCGCGACGCCATCCCCGGCTTCGTCAACGAGGCCTGGACCCGGGTCGAGAAGCCGGGCATCTACCGTGGCCAGTGCACCGAGCTGTGCGGCAAGGACCACGGCTTCATGCCGGTGGTGGTGGAGGTGAAGTCCAAGGCCGACTACGACACCTGGCTTGGCGAGCGCAAGGCCGAGGCGGCCAAGCTCAAGGAGCTGACCAGCAAGGAATGGACCCTCGAAGAGCTGGTCGCCCGCGGCGACAAGGTCTACCACACTACCTGCGTGGCCTGTCACCAGGCCGAAGGCCAGGGCCTGCCGCCGATGTTCCCGGCGCTCAAGGGCTCGAAGATCGCCACCGGGCCCAAGGAAGCCCACCTGGGCATCGTCTTCCACGGCAAGCCCGGCACCGCCATGGCGGCGTTCGGCAAGCAGCTCTCGGAAGTCGACATCGCCGCCGTGGTCACCTACGAGCGCAACGCCTGGGGCAACAACAAGGGTGACATGGTCACGCCGAAGGACGTGCTGGCGCTCAAGCAGGCGGAAAGCAAATGAACCGGTGCCTTAGGGTTGCAGGAGACAGGACATGAGTGCAGTGATCGACGACCACGCCCACGGTCATGAACACGCCCACGGCCCGGCCAAGGGTCTGATGCGCTGGGTGCTGACCACCAACCACAAGGACATCGGCACGATGTACCTGTGGTTCGCCTTCAGCATGTTCCTGCTCGGCGGCTCGTTCGCCATGGTGATCCGCGCCGAGCTGTTCCAGCCGGGCTTGCAGATCGTCGAGCCGGCGTTCTTCAACCAGATGACCACCATGCACGGGCTGATCATGGTGTTCGGCGCGGTGATGCCGGCCTTCGTAGGCCTGGCCAACTGGATGATCCCGCTGATGATCGGCGCGCCGGACATGGCCCTGCCGCGGATGAACAACTTCAGCTTCTGGCTGCTGCCGGCGGCGTTCCTGCTGCTGGTCTCGACCCTGTTCAGCCCCGGCGGCGGGCCGAACTTCGGCTGGACCTTCTACGCCCCGCTGTCGACCACCTACGCCCCGGCCAGCGTGACCTTCTTCATCTTCGCCATCCACCTGATGGGCATCAGCTCGATCATGGGCGCGATCAACGTGATCGCCACCATCCTCAACCTGCGCGCCCCGGGCATGACCCTGATGAAGATGCCGCTGTTCGTCTGGACCTGGCTGATCACCGCGTTCCTGCTGATCGCGGTGATGCCGGTGCTGGCCGGCGTGGTGACCATGATGCTGATGGATATCCATTTCGGCACCAGCTTCTTCAGCGCGGCCGGCGGCGGTGACCCGGTGTTGTTCCAGCATGTGTTCTGGTTCTTCGGCCACCCTGAGGTGTACATCATGATCCTGCCGGCCTTCGGCGCGGTCAGCTCGATCATCCCGGCTTTCTCGCGCAAGCCGCTGTTCGGCTACACCTCGATGGTCTACGCCACCGGGGCGATTGCCTTCCTGTCGTTCATCGTCTGGGCCCACCACATGTTCGTGGTTGGCATTCCGGTGGTGGGCGAGCTGTTCTTCATGTACGCGACCATGCTGATCGCCGTGCCCACCGGGGTGAAGGTGTTCAACTGGGTCAGCACCATGTGGGAAGGCTCGCTGACCTTTGAGACACCGATGCTGTTCGCCATCGCCTTCGTCATCCTGTTCACCATCGGCGGCTTCTCCGGGTTGATGCTGGCCATTGCGCCTGCGGACTTCCAGTACCACGACACCTACTTCGTGGTCGCCCACTTCCACTACGTGCTGGTGCCCGGGGCGATCTTCGGCATCTTTGCCTCGGCCTACTACTGGCTGCCGAAGTGGACCGGCCACATGTACGACGAAACCCTCGGCAAGCTGCATTTCTGGCTGTCGTTCATCGGCATGAACCTGGCCTTCTTCCCCATGCACTTCGTCGGTCTGGCCGGCATGCCGCGGCGGATCCCGGACTACAACCTGCAGTTCGCCGACTTCAACATGGTCTCGTCGGTGGGCGCGTTCATGTTCGGCGCCACGCAGATTTTCTTCCTGTTCATCGTCATCAAGTGCATCCGCGGCGGCGTGCCGGCAGCGGCCAAGCCCTGGGACGGTGCCGAGGGCCTGGAGTGGTCGATTCCTTCGCCGGCGCCCTACCACACCTTCCAGACCCCACCGGAAGTGAAGTAGGAGCCTGCCCATGGACGGCCTGTCGCTCAAACGCCTGGTCACCCGCCTGCTGATGCTGACCGTGGTGATGTTCGCCTTCGGTTTCGCCCTGGTGCCGATCTACGACGTGATGTGCAAGGCCTTCGGCATCAACGGCAAGACCGGTGGGCAATACGCGGGCACCCAGGTGAGCGACCCGTCGCGTTCGGTGCGGGTGCAGTTCATGTCCACCAACGCCGGTGACATGAGCTGGGAATTTCATTCCACCGCCGACCAGATCGAGGTCAACCCGGGGGCGGTGAACCAGATGATCTTCATCGCCCGCAACCCGACCAACCAGCCGATGAGCGCCCAGGCCATCCCCAGCATCACCCCGGCCGAGGCCGCGGCGTACTTCCACAAGACCGAGTGCTTCTGCTTCACCCAGCAGGTGCTGCAGCCGGGTGAGCGCATCGAGATGCCGGTGCGTTTCATCGTCGACCGCGACCTGCCGGAGTCGGTGAAGCACCTGACCCTGGCCTATACCCTGTTCGACATCACCGCTCGCCACCCCCCGGTCGCCCACGCCGCGACCGAGGGCGCCCGTTGAGGGAAGGAGATACAACATGGCAAGCCACGAGCATTACTACGTACCGGCGCAGAGCAAGTGGCCGATCATTGCCACGATCGGCATGTTCATCACCGTGTTCGGGCTCGGCACCTGGTTCAACGACCTCAAGGCCGGCCACCCGGAATCCCACGGGCCACTGATCTTCTTCGTCGGTGGGCTGTTCCTGGCGTACATGCTGTTCGGCTGGTTCGGCGCGGTGATCAAGGAGAGCCATGCCGGGCTGTACAGCGCGCAGATGGACCGCTCGTTCCGCTGGGGCATGAGCTGGTTCATCTTCTCCGAGGTGATGTTCTTCCTGGCCTTCTTCGGCGCGCTGTTCTACGTGCGGGTGCTGGCCGGGCCGTGGCTGGGGGGCGATGGAGCCAAGGGCGTGGCGCACATGCTCTGGCCCAACTTCGAGTTCGTCTGGCCGCTGCTGCACACGCCGGACCCGAAACTGTTCCCGCCACCGAAGGAAGTCATCGACCCGTGGCACCTGCCGCTGATCAACACCATCCTGCTGGTGAGCTCCAGCGTGACCGTGACCATTGCCCACCATGCCCTGCGCAAGGGCCATCGCGGTCCGCTGAAACTGTGGTTGGGGTTGACCATCCTGCTGGGGCTTGGGTTTCTCGCGCTGCAGGCCTACGAGTACCACGAGGCCTATAACAAGCTGGGGTTGACCCTGGGGTCGGGGATCTATGGCGCGACGTTCTTCATGCTTACGGGCTTCCACGGTGCGCACGTGACGTTGGGGACGTTGATCCTGTTCGTGATGTTCTGCCGGGTGATGCGCGGGCACTTCGAGCCGGACAAGCACTTCGGCTTCGAGGCGGCGAGCTGGTACTGGCACTTCGTGGATGTGGTGTGGGTTGGGTTGTTCATTTTCGTGTATGTGCTCTGAACGGCGGCACGGCCCACTGTTGTAGGAGCGGCCTTGTGCCGCGAAAGGGCTGCGAAGCAGCCCCGGCGATTCTGCATGATGCCGAGATTCTGGGGCCGCTGCGCAGCCCCTTCGCGGCACAAGGCCGCTCCTACAGGAATCGAGGTAATTCAGAAGGGCGCGTGGGAGACCAACTGCCCGCTGATCAGCCCCCAGGCCACCAGCGCGATGGTCAGGGTGGCGAGGGCAACACGCACGGTAAGGGCCTTGAGCAGGCGGGTTGACTGGTCATCGTCCTTGACCAGGAACACCAGGCCACTGAACAGGCTGGCGATGGTGGCCAGCAGCATCAGGACTATCGCGGCCTTGAGCATGGCGTAACTCCAGGGGGATGCGGTGATGGGTACAAGTATAGCGCTCGACCTGACGAGGCCCTGGTGAAGCCGTTTCGCCCCGGCCTGCTGCCGACCCTGGTGGTGCTCGCGCTGCTGCCGGGTCTGATCGCGCTCGGCTGCTGGCAGTTGCGCCGCGCCGACGAGAAGCGCGACCTGCTCGCCGCCTACACCGAGCGCCAGATCGAGGCGCCGGTCGCTGTCGATCAACTGCGCCAGCTGCCGGACCCGGCGTTCTACCCGGTGCACCTGTATGGTCGCTTCGACGCCGCGCACAGCCTGTTGCTGGACAACCAGATGCGCGACGGCAAGGCCGGCGTCGAGCTGCTGCAACCCTTCCACGACCAGGCCAGCGGGCTGTGGCTGCTGGTCAACCGCGGCTGGCTGCCCTGGCCCGATCGCCGGGTGCCGGTGCGTTTCGACACCCCGGACCAGGCCCTGGCGCTGGACGCAACGGTCTACGTGGCGCCGGGCAAGACCTTCCAGCTGTACCCGGACAACCCGGACGGCCGCTGGCCGCAACTGCTGACGGCAATCGACCCGGCCGGGCTCTGGCAGCAGCTGGGCCGCGAAGGCTTCGCCCAGGAACTGCGCCTGCAGCCCGGCCCGGCCGCCTACCGCCTGGACTGGCCGGTGGTCGCCATGGGCCCGGAAAAGCACCAGGGCTACGCCGTGCAGTGGTTCGCCCTGGCCAGCGTGCTGGTTCTGCTCTACCTGTATTTCGGCTGGCATCACAACGACAAGGAGAACCGCCATGGCCGCCGCCACGAGTCCACTGGACGCGCCTGACCGCCGCAAGCCGCGGGGTCGTCTGCAACTGTTGCTGATCCTGTTCGTCGTGCTCGGGCCGATGATCCTCGCCACCTTCATGTACAAGCTCAAGTTCTGGGTGCCGGAGGGGCGCAGCTATCACGGCGTGATGATCGGCAACGGCGAGGGCCGCGCGGACATCGGCATCGATGCCCGGGACGAGCGCTGGCAGCTGCTGATCAGCGCCCCCGAGGCCTGCGCCGAGGAGTGCCGGCAACTGGTGTACCTGGCCCGGCAGATCCAGGTCGGCCTGGGCCGCGACGCCAGCCGTGCCAGCCATGCCCTGGCGGCGGCCCAGCCGCTGGCCGCCGACTACCAGGCGCTGCTGGGCCGTGAATACCCGCAGTTGCAGCGCTACCCGCTGGACGCCCAGCGCTATGTGCAGAAAGTCGGCGAAGTAGGCCCGCAGCTGTGGATCGTCGACCCTCACGGCAACCTGGTGCTGCGCTACGACGCCAAGGTCAACGGCAAGCATGTGCTGGACGACCTGCGCCACCTGCTCAAGCTGTCCAACATCGGCTAGGAGGCCGCCGTGGCCAGACCCGGATTCCGTCTCGCTGTGTTCGCCACCCTGCTGGCGCTGCTGGTGGTGCTGCTCGGCGCCTATACCCGGCTGACCCATGCCGGTCTCGGCTGCCCCGACTGGCCGGGGTGCTACGGCTTCATCAGCGTGCCCAAGACCGATGCCCAGCTGGCCCATGCCGAGCTGCACTTCCCCGAGCACCCGGTGGAAGAAGCCAAGGGCTGGGCCGAGATGGTCCATCGCTATTTCGCCGGCACCCTGGCGCTGGTGATTGCCCTGCTCGCCTTCCAGGCCGTGCGCCGGCATGCCCGCGACGGCCAGCCCTACCGCCTGCCGGTATTGCTGCTGGCAGTGGTACTGGCCCAGGCGGCGTTCGGCATGTGGACGGTTACCTTGAAGCTTTGGCCCCAGGTAGTCACCGCGCACCTGCTCGGCGGGTTCACCACGGTGAGCCTGCTTTTCCTGCTGTCCCTGCGTCTATCCCGGGCCTTTGCGCCATTGCCGAAATTGCCGCTGAGCCTGCGCCGGATCGCCGCGCTGGCGCTGTTGGTGGTCATCGGCCAGATCGCTCTGGGGGGCTGGGTCAGCGCCAACTACGCGGCGGTGGCATGCATCGACCTGCCCACCTGCCACGGCCAGTGGTGGCCGGCGGCGGACTTCAGCAACGGCTTCCATCTGACCCAGCACGTCGGCCCCAATTACCTCGGCGGGCAGCTGGACAGTGATGCGCGCACCGCGATCCATATCAGCCACCGCCTGGGCGCGCTGCTGGTCATGCTGGTGTTGCTGACCCTGAGCTGGAAGCTGCACCGCCACGGTCTCGGTGGCCTGGCCCGCCTGGTGTTGCTGGCGCTGGCGCTGCAACTGGGCCTGGGCATCAGCAACGTGCTGTTCCACCTGCCCCTGGGCGTGGCCGTCGCGCACAACGCCGGCGGCGCCCTGCTGCTGCTGTGCATGGTGCTGGTCAACTACCGCATCCGCGTGGTCGACAAGGTCCGTGTGGGCCACGGCTGGCGCCTGACGCCGGTGACCGGCGTGCACCTCTCCCATCACATGAGGAACGATTCGTGGCGACGCTTCTGAGCACGGAACGCCAGCGCGCCGGATGGCGCGACTACATGGAGCTGACAAAACCGAAGGTGGTGGTGCTGATGCTGATCACCTCGCTGGTGGGCATGTTTCTCGCCACCCGCGCGGGGGTGGCCTGGAGCGTCCTGCTGTTCGGCAACCTGGGGATAGGCTTGTGCGCGGGGGCCGCGGCGGCGGTCAACCATGTGGTCGATCGTCGTGTCGATGCGCTGATGGCCCGCACCCACAAGCGTCCGCTGGCCCAGGGCCGGGTGGCGCCCCTGCCGGCGTTGCTGTTCGCCTTGCTGCTGGCCGTGGCGGGGATGGCCCTGCTGCTGGCCTTCACCAACCCCCTCACCGCCTGGCTCACCCTGGCCTCGCTGCTGGGTTACGCGGTGCTCTACACCGGCTTTCTAAAGCGCGCCACGCCGCAGAACATCGTGATCGGCGGCCTGGCCGGAGCGGCCCCACCGTTGCTGGGCTGGGTGGCGGTCAGCGGGCACCTGGGCGCCGAACCACTGCTGCTGGTGCTGATCATCTTCGCCTGGACGCCACCGCACTTCTGGGCCCTGGCGATTCATCGCAAGGAGGAGTACGCAAAAGCTGATATTCCCATGCTCCCCGTTACCCACGGCGAGCGCTACACCGCCCTGCATATCCTGCTCTACACCTTGATATTGCTGGCGGTGAGCCTGTTGCCCTATGCCATCCACATGAGCGGACCGCTGTACCTGGCCTGTGCCCTGGGGCTGGGCCTGCGCTTCCTGCACTGGGCCTGGGTGTTGTACCGTGGCACCCGGCCGCACGCGGCGATCAAGACGTTCAAGTACTCTATCGGCTACCTGTTCGCCCTGTTCATCGCGTTGCTCGTAGACCACTACCTGTTGCTGAACCTATGACCCGAACCCAGAAAACCGTCTTCATCCTCGTTGCCCTGGTCGCGCTGATCATGGGCCTGACCGTCAACAAGGTGCTCAACGACCGTGGTCAGTTGAACCCCACCGAACTGATCGATGCCGGCATCATCCTGCTGCCGCAGAGCCGTACCGTGCCGGACGTGACCATGACCGACCAGAACGGCCAGCCGCTGGTGCTGGACCAGCTCAAGGGCAAGTGGTCGTTGCTGTTCTTCGGCTACACCTACTGCCCGGACATCTGCCCGACCACCCTGGCCCAGCTGCGCCAGGTGAAGAGCGAGCTGCCCAAGGAGGCGCTGGAACGTTTGCAGGTGGTGTTGGTGAGCGTCGACCCGAACCGCGACACGCCGAACCAGCTCAAGCAGTACCTGGGCTACTTCGACAAGGATTTCGTCGGGGTGGCGGGGTCGATCGAGGACACCCAGAAGCTGGCCAATGCCTTGAGCATCCCGTTCATCCCGGCTGATACCAGCAAGCCCGGCTACACCGTGGACCACAGTGGCAACCTGGCGGTGGTCGGCCCGGACGGGCGTCAGCGCGGGTTCATCCGTGCGCCGTTCAACAACCAGAAGCTGGTGGCGCAGTTGCCGGGGCTGGTCAAGCGCGACTGAGCGTTGAAATGAATCGCGGGGCCAGCCCGCTCCCACGCCAGAACGCAATCTGGCGTGGGAGCGGGCTTGCCCCGCGATGGGCCGCAAAGCGGCCCCAAGGATGTCAGCTTAGAACGCCGGAATCACCGCGCCCTTGTACTTCTCGGTGATGAACTGTTTCACCTCAGGCGAATGCAGGGCCGCAGCCAGCTTCTTCATGGCATCGGCGTCCTTGTTGTCCGGACGGGCCACCAGGATGTTCACGTAAGGCGAATCGCTGCCTTCGATCACCAGGGCGTCCTTCTCCGGATTCAGCTTGGCTTCCAGCGCATAGTTGGTGTTGATCAGCGCCAGGTCGACCTGGGTCAGCACGCGCGGGATGGTGGCCGCTTCCAGCTCGCGGAATTTCAGCTTCTTGTCGTTGCCGGTGATGTCCTTCACGGTCGACAGGATGTTCTTGCTGTCCTTGAGCTTGATCACGCCAGCCTTGTCCAGCAGCAGCAGGGCACGGCCGCCGTTGGTGGCGTCGTTGGGGATGACCACGGTGGCGCCGGATGGCAGTTCGTCGAGCTTCTTGTACTTGCTCGAGTAGGCGCCCAGCGGCTCCAGGTGCACGCCGGCAACGCTGACCAGCTGGGTGCCCTTGGCCTTGTTGAACTCATCCAGGTATGGCTGGTGCTGGAAGAAGTTGGCGTCCAGGCGCTTTTCCGACACCTGCACGTTCGGCTGGATGTAGTCGGTGAACTCCTTGACCTTCAGCTCCACGCCTTCCTTCGCCAGCTGCGGCTTGACGAAGTTGAGGATCTCGGCGTGCGGCACGGGGGTGGCGGCGACCGTCAGGGTCTCGGCGTGGGCCGAGAAGGCCGCGACCGCGGCGACAACAGCAAGCAGCTTCTTCATTGATCACTCCTTGTGAGGGCCGCGACGGCCCCCGAACGGGTCGGCCGGGCCGACCCCATTGGGGTTACTTACGGGAAAAGTGCACGACCAGCTTGTCGCCGATCATCTGCAGTACCTGGACCAGGATGACCAGCAACACCACGGTGACGATCATCACGTCGGTCTGGAACCGTTGGTAGCCGAAACGAATCGACAGGTCGCCCAGGCCACCGGCCCCGACCACGCCGGCCATGGCGGTGTAGGACACCAAGGTGATGGCGGTCACGGTGATGGCGGCGATGATGCCCGGCATCGCTTCAGGCAGCACGGCCTTGAAGATGATCTGGCGGGTGGTGGCGCCCATCGACTGGGTAGCCTCGATGATGCCGCGGTCCACTTCCCGCAGGGCGGTTTCCACCAGCCGCGCGAAGAACGGCGTGGTCCCCACCACCAGCGGCGGGATAGCGCCGGCAACGCCCAGCGAAGTGCCGGTGATCAGCACCGTGATCGGGATCATCACGATCAGCAGGATGATGAACGGCACCGAGCGCACGATGTTGACGATGGTCGCCAGCACTGCGTAGACCTTCTTGTGCTCGAACATCTGCCGTGGGCTGAACAGGAACAGCACGACGCCCAGTGGCAGGCCCAGCAGGACGATGAAGGCCAGTGAGATGAACAGCATGACCATGGTGTCGTTGGTCGCCTGCCAGATCTCGACCCAGTCGACGTTGGCGAAATAGCTGAGGATGTCCATCAACGCAGTACCTCCATATGTACGTCAGCTGCAGTGAAGCGGGCGAATGCCGCCTCCATGTCTCCACCGATCAGGGCAAGGGTCAGCTGGCCATAGGGAATGTCCTTGATGCGGTCGATGCGCCCGGCAAGGATGCTGTAGTCCACGCCGGTTTCGCGGGCCACGGTGCCCAGCAGCGGCGCGTAGGTGGCGCAGCCTTGGAAGGTCAGGCGCACGATGCGCCCCGGTACATGGGCGAAATCGTCGCGTTGCTCGTTCTCGTCGACCTGCTCGTCTTCCTGGACGAAACGCCTGGTGGTGGCGTGCTGCGGGTGCAGGAACACGTCGGCCACCGCACCCTGCTCGACGATCTGCCCGGCATCCATTACCGCCACGCGGTCGCAGACCCGGCGGATCACGTCCATCTCGTGGGTGATCAGCACGATGGTCAGCTTCAGCTCGCGGTTGATCTCGGCGAGCAATTGCAACACCGAGGCGGTGGTCTGCGGGTCGAGGGCGCTGGTGGCCTCGTCGCACAGCAGGATCTTCGGGTTGGTGGACAGGGCACGGGCGATGCCGACGCGCTGCTTCTGCCCACCCGACAGTTGCGCCGGGTACTTCTTCGCGTGCTCGGACAGGCCGACACGGGCCAGCAGCTCGGTGACCCGCTTGTCGATCTCGCCACGCGACAGCTCGCCCGCCAGCACCAGCGGCAGGGCGACGTTGTCGGCGACGGTCTTGGACGCCAGCAGGTTGAAGTGCTGGAAGATCATCCCGACCTGCTGGCGGAAGCGGCGCAGCTGGTTGGCGTCGAAGGCGGTGACGTCCTCGCCGTCGACCACGATCTTGCCGCCGGATGGCTCTTCGAGGCGGTTGATCAGACGCAGCATGGTGCTCTTGCCGGCACCGGAGTGGCCGATCAGGCCGAACACCTGGCCATCTTCGATGGTCAGGCTGGTCGGGTTCAGGGCCGGGATATCCCTACCGGCGACGCGGTAGGTCTTGTGGACATTTTGAAACTCGATCACTGAGCGAACCTTGTGGGGCGCATGGAATTTGGGTCAGCGGTTAGCCGGGGCGCGCATTTTAGCCTTTTCCCCTGCGTGTTCTTAGCATTTATTTCGTCACGCTCCAATCGAATCGGCATAACACGACGGTCGGCAATCCGATTGAACGCATCCGCCGGCGGCCCAGTCACTAATTGAACAAGCCCGAACGGGCAGCCTGAAGACTGATGAGGAGAGCCGAAGATGCCCAGCAAGACGCCCCAGGCGCCACAGCCCAGCCCTGTCGCCGGCACCGACACCCCGGACAAGGCCAACACCAACGCCAAGCTGCAGAGTCTGGAGGCGTTTCGCAGCGACGCCAGCGGCCAGGCGCTGCGCACCAACCAGGGGGTGAAGGTCGCCGACAACCAGAACAGCCTCAAGGCCGGCGCCCGCGGGCCTTCGCTGCTCGAAGACTTCATCATGCGCGAGAAGATCACCCACTTCGACCATGAGCGCATACCCGAGCGTATCGTCCATGCCCGCGGGACCGGCGCTCATGGATACTTCCAGAGCTACGGCTGCCATGCCGAACTGACCAAGGCCGGTTTCCTGCAAGATCCCGAGAAAATAACCCCGGTGTTCGTACGCTTTTCCACCGTGCAGGGCCCACGTGGCTCGGGTGACACAGTGCGCGACGTGCGCGGCTTTGCGGTGAAGTTCTATACCGACGAGGGCAATTTCGATCTGGTCGGCAACAACATGCCGGTGTTCTTCATCCAGGACGCGATCAAGTTTCCCGACTTCGTCCACGCGGTCAAACCCGAACCGCACAACGAGATACCCACCGGTGGCTCTGCCCACGATACCTTCTGGGACTTCGTATCGCTGGTGCCGGAATCCGCGCACATGGTCATGTGGGCGATGTCCGACCGCGCCATTCCGCGCAGCCTGCGCATGATGGAAGGCTTTGGCGTGCATACCTTCCGGTTGATCAATGCCCGAGGCGTGGCCAGTTTCGTCAAGTTCCACTGGAAGCCGCGCCAGGGCGTGCACTCTGTGCTGTGGGACGAAGCCCAGAAGCTTGCCGGCAAGGACACCGACTATCACCGACGCGATCTTTGGGAAGCGATCGAGACCGGGCATTATCCGGAATGGGAACTGGGCGTGCAGATCGTGCCGGAGGCAGACGAGCACAAGTTCGACTTCGACCTGCTCGACCCGACCAAGATCATCCCCGAGGAGCTGGTGCCGGTGACGCCGCTGGGCAAGATGGTGCTCGACCGCAACCCGGACAACTTCTTCGCCGAAGTAGAGCAGATCGCCTTCTGCCCAGGGCATATCGTGCCGGGCATCGATTTCAGCAACGATCCCTTGCTGCAGGGCCGGTTGTTCTCGTACACCGACACCCAGATAAGCCGCCTGGGCGGACCGAACTTCCACGAGATCCCGATCAACCGCCCCATCGCGCCCAATCACAGCAGCCAGCGCGACGCCATGCACCGCATGACCATCGACAAGGGACGGGCCTCTTATGAGCCCAACTCGATCGATGGCGGCTGGCCGAAGGAAACGCCGCCCGCCGCGCAGGATGGCGGTTTCGAGAGTTACCAGGAACGTATCGATGCGCACAAGATCCGCCAGCGCAGCGAGTCGTTTGGCGACCATTTCTCCCAGGCGCGGCTGTTCTTCCAGAGCATGAGCCCCACCGAGCAGCAGCACATCATCAAGGCCTACAGCTTCGAGCTGGGCAAGGTCGAGCGCGAGGCGATCCGGGCGCGGGAGGTGAACGAGATCCTGGCCAACATCGACCTGAAATTGGCGGCCGCCGTGGCGGCCAACCTCGGGCTGCCGGCGCCGAAGGCCGGCACGGTCAAGGTCAAGGACAGCAAGCCGGCGCAGTCAAAGGCCTTGAGCCAGATGAACCATCCCGGGAACATCGGCATCAGCGGACGCAAGATCGCCATCCTCGTGGCTGACGGCGTGGATGACGCGAGTGTCGACAAGGTGGTCAAGGCGCTGCAGGCGCAACGTGCGCGCCCCATGCTGCTGGGGCCGACGTCGGCACCGGTGAAGACTGCCGGTGGCATGCAACTGCCGGTGGATGCGTCGATGGAAGGCATGCCGTCGGTGATGTTCGACGGCGTGTGGGTGCCGGCGGGCAAGGCTTCGCTGGAGGCGCTGGAAAACAGCGGCGTGGCCAAGCACTTCCTGCTCGAGACCTACAAGCATCTCAAGCCCATGGGCGTAGCCAGTGAGGGCAAGCTGCTGCTGAACAAGCTGGGGCTCAAGGAAGATGCGGGGCTGCTGCTGGGCGATGACCAGAACGCGCTCGAGGCCTTCTCCAAGGCAGTCGAGGGGCATCGGGTGTGGGCGCGGGAGGCGGCTGCCGAAGCGATACCAGCCTAACCATGCATCGCGGGGCCAGGCGGATCGCCGCATCGCCGCTCCCACTAAGCCAGGTAAGGGCTGGCGGGAGCGGCGGTGCGGCGATCCGACTGGCCCCGCGATTGTTCACTGCTGATGAGGGATCAAGACCACCTGCGCCGGCAGCGAACGCTGGATCTCATGTTTCTGCTCAAGCTCGAAACCACTGTCGAGCTTGCGCACGCGCTTCTCCAGCAGGGTCTTGAGCCACGGCGCGTCCTGGGTGCGCGGCACCTGGAACACCACCTCGCACTGGTAATTCACCACGTCGGCGGCGATGTCATCCAGCTGGCGGCGCATCGCCCGGCTGTCGGTGGTCTTCAGCGCCACGACGGTGCTGGGCGCGGTCGGGTCGATGACCCGGGCCTTGGGCTTGGACTCGGCCGCTTTCAGCGCTGCCTCGGCCTTTTCCAGCTCGGCCTTGCGCGCCTGGGCCATGGCATCGCCGCCAGTCAGGGCCGGTGCCTGGGGCATCAGCGCCCGGGCGCGGGCCAGTGCGGTGGCGGCGGCATTCACATCGCCCTTTTGCAGGACGATGCGGCTGCGTTGCAGGTAGGCTTCGGCCAGCTGGCGCTGGTGCGGCTCGAGGCGCGCATCGCCCGGCGCCTGGGCCTGCAGCGTGGCCAGCTGGTCCTCGGCGGTGGCCAGCTCGTTGCTGGCAATGCTCTGTTCCAGCTGCTGCCAGCCATCCGGCTGGGCAGGCGCGACCGACTGCTCGGCCGGCTTGCTGGAGCAGGCGGCCAGGAACAGGGAAAACGCGGCAACAAGCAGATAACGTGAGGCGAACGGCTTCATTCCTGCGACTCTCTATTTGCGCAAAAAGCGAGCAAGTCTACACCCAGGTGCGCACGCTCGAAAACTGGTCTTGTCTGACCCGCAAGCGATGAAAAGGTTGCAGGGCGCGTCAGCAGGCGCCCTGGAATCTCAGCGTTTCGGCAACGCCAGGCTCAGCAAGAATAGCACCGCCGCACAGACCACGATCGAAGGCCCGGCCGGGGTGTCCTTGAACCAGGACAGCGCCAGGCCGCCGCAGACTGCGGTAACCCCCAGCAGGCTGGCGCCCACTGCCATCTGTTCCGGCGAGCGGGCGTGACGCTGTGCCGCGGCGGCCGGGATGATCAGCAGCGAGGTGATCAGCAGCACGCCGACGATCTTCATTGCCACCGCGATAACCACGGCGATCAGCAGCATCAGCGCCAGGCGCAGGCCGGCCACCGGCAGGCCCTCGACCGTCGCCAGCTCCTCGTGCACGGTGACTGCCAGCAGCGGCCGCCAGAACATCGCCAGCAGCACCAGCACCAGCGCGCTGCCGCCGAGGATCCAGGCCAGGTCGGTGGTGCTGATCGCCAGCAGGTCGCCGAACAGGTAGGCCATCAGGTCGATGCGCACATCGTGCATGAAGCTCAGCACCACCAGGCCCAGCGACAGGGTGCTGGGGGCGAGGATGCCGAGCAGGGTGTCCGAGGCCAGTGGCTGGCGCTGCTGCAGGGTCACCAGCAGGATCGCCAGCAACAGGCAGCCGACGGTCACCGCCAGCGCCGGGCTGACGTCCAGGGCGAAGCCCAGCGCCACGCCGAGCAGCGCGGCGTGGGACAGGGTGTCGCCGAAGTAGGCCATGCGCCGCCAGACCACGAAGGAGCCCAGCGGACCGGCGACGAGCGCCAGCGACAGGCCGGCAAGCAGGGCGTAGAGAAGAAAATCAGCCATGCTTGCAGTGCTCTCCGTGGACATGGGCGCCGGGGGCGATCACCGAGCCGTGCAGGTCGTGGCTGTGATCGTGATGGTGGTGGTAGATGGCCAGGCTCGGCGCGTTCTGGCCGAACAGCTCGACGAAGGCCGGGTCGTTGCTGACCTGCTCCGGGTGGCCCGAGCAGCACACATGGCGGTTGAGGCAGACCACCTGGTCGGTGGCGCTCATCACCAGGTGCAGGTCGTGGGAGACCATCAGCACGCCGCAGCCATGGCGGTCGCGCAGGCGGGTGATCAGGTTGTACAGCTCGGTCTGGCCGACCACGTCGACGCCCTGCACCGGCTCGTCCAGCACCAGCAACTCGGGCTCGCGCAGCAGGGCGCGAGCCAGCAGCACGCGCTGCATTTCGCCGCCGGAGATGGTCTGGATCGGGCTGTCGATCACTTGCTCGGCGCCAACTTCCTGCAGCGCCGCCAAGGCTGCCGCGCGGTCTACCCCAGGCACCAGGCGCAGGAAGCGCAGCACCGACAGCGGCAGCGTGGCGTCTACCTGGATCTTCTGCGGCATGTAGCCGATACGCAGTTTCGGCTTGCGCCACACCTTGCCTTGGTGCGGCTTGAGCAGGCCGAGCACGGCGCGTACCAGCGTGGTCTTGCCGGCGCCGTTGGGGCCGATCAAGGTGACGATCTGCCCGGGCGCGACGGCCAGGTCGATGCTGTCGAGCACCGCCTCGCCGCCGAAGCTGACGCCGACCTGCTCGAGGCGGATCAGGGCGTCGCTCATGCCTTGCCCCGGCAGTTGCCGCACAGGCCGACCACTTCGACCGTCTGCGTCTCGACGGCGAAGCCCACGGCCTTGGCGCTGCTGACGATGGCGTCGCTGATGCTGTTCTGCTCGAGCTCGATGGCCACATGGCATTCGCAGCAGATCAGGAACTGGCCCTGGTGCGCATGCTCGGGGTGGCTGCAGCCGATGAAGGCGTTGAGCGAGGCGATGCGGTGCACCAGGCCGTTCTCCAGCAGGAAGTCCAACGCCCGATAGACGGTGGGCGGCGCGGCGCGGCGGCCGTCCTGCTCGCTGAGCACGGCGAGGATGTCGTAGGCGCCCAGCGGCTTGTGGCTTTGCCAAACCAGCTCCAGCACGCGGCGGCGCAGGGCGGTCAGGCGCAGGCCCTGACGGTTGCACAGCGCGTCGGCCTCGGCCAGCGCACTGTGGACGCAGTGGGAATGATCGTGGGGACGGTGGGCCAGCGGCGTGATGGACATGGGCAGCGACGGTTCAGGATGGAGACGTTATTATGTTACCTGTTTCTGACGACCCGAGTATCCACCGTGTCCCGATTCCTTGCCCTCTTTGTCGCTTTCATCGCTTTTTCGGCCCACGCCGACGTGCGCGTGCTGACCAGCATCAAGCCCCTGCAGCAGATTGCCGCCGCTGTCCAGGAAGGCGTCGGCAGCCCCGACGTGCTGCTGCCGCCGGGTGCTTCCCCGCACAACTACGCGCTGCGCCCCTCCGACGTGCGCAAGGTCGCCGATGCCGACCTGTTGTACTGGATCGGCCCGGACATGGAGGGCTTCCTGCCCCGTGTGTTGAAGAGCCGAGCCAAGTCGACCGTGGCCGTGCAGTCGCTGTCGGGCCTGCAGCTGCGCCACTTCGGTGAGGACAGCCACTCCCACGACGAGGAAGACCACGACGATCACGACCATGACCACCGTCCGGGCAGCCTCGATGCGCACCTGTGGCTGTCGTCGGTGAATGCCCGGGTGATCGCGACGAAGATGGCCGGCGATCTGGCGGTAGCGGATCCGGCCAATGCGCCGCGCTACCAGGCCAACCTCAAGCTGTTCGTCGAGCGTATGGATGCCCTGGATGGGCGGATCAAGCAGCGGGTGGCGGGGATCGCCGACAAGCCGTACTTCGTGTTCCACGAGGCCTTCGACTACTTCGAGGCTGCCTATGGCCTGAAGCACGCCGGTGTGTTCAGCGTCGCCTCGGAAGTGCAGCCAGGCGCGCAGCACGTCGCCGCCATGCGCAAGCGCCTGCAGGCGGTGGGCAAGACCTGTGTGTTCAGCGAGCCGCCGCTGCGCCCGCGCCTGGCCGAGACGCTGACCGCTGGTTTGCCGGTGCGCCTGGCGGAGCTGGATGCGCTGGGGGGCAGCGATGCGGTGGATGCCAGGGGCTATGAGCGCTTGCTGGAGAAGCTGGGCAACGACCTGACCGGTTGCCTGGAACAGCTCTAGCGCCTGGGCTGGCCCTTTCGCGGGTAAACCCGCTCCCACAGGCTTCGCGCCGAAGTTGAAGTCAGCGGGGTCCCTGTGGGAGCGGGTTTACCCGCGAAGAAGCGGACGCGGTTACAAGGCGAACGGCAGGTGCAACGCCACCTGCTGGCGCTGCGCCAGGCGCACTTCGAACTCGCTTGGATCATGGATCATCACGTCCATCCCGGCGAAGGCCTGCGCCGCGATCAGGCGCGACAGCCAGAAGCGCACGCAGGCCACCCGCAGCATCACCGGCCACAGCTCGGCCTCGGCGGCGGTGAACGGCCGCAGCGCCGCATAGGCGCCCAGCAGGGCCTGGGCGCGCGGCAGGTCGATGCCGCCCTGCTCGTCCAGGCACCAGTCGTTCACGGTGATTGCGATGTCATACAGCATCGGCCCGGAGCAGGCATTGTAGAAGTCGATCAGCCCGGTCAGGTGGGTACCTTCGAACATCACGTTGTCGCGGAACAGGTCGGCGTGCAGGTTGGCCTTGGGCAGGGCGAGGATCTGCGCCTTGTGCGCGGTGATTTCCGCCAGTGCCGGCTGCAGCAGCCCGGCCTGTTCCCGGTTCAGGCCCGGCAGCAATTCGGCGCCCGATTCCAGCATCCAGTCCAGGCCACGGTCGGTGCGGCGCTCGATGATGTGCTCGCGGGTGGCCAGGTGGATATGCGCCAACAGCTCACCAACCTGGGCACAATGCTGGTTGTTCGGCGCCTTGATGTGCTTGCCCGACAGCCGTGGCTGCAACAGCGCCGGCTTGCCGCACAGCTCGCGCAGGCCGTTGCCGTCGCGGTCGCGCAGGGCGTAGGGCACCGGCATGTCGGCCGCGTGCAGCACGTCGAGCAGCTCGATGAAGAACGGCATGTCTTCCGCCGGCCCGCGCTCGATCAGTGTGAGGACGAACTCCCCCTTTTCCAGGCTGACGAAGAAATTGCTGTTCTCGGTACCGGCGGCAATGCCCTGGAAGTCGAGCAGGCGACCCAGCTCATACGGCGCCAGAAAGGTTTCCAGCTCAGGCCGGGACACAGGGGTGAAGACTGACATGTTGAAGAATTGCCCATGCGGGCACTTCCGCCGGAAGTGCCTGGTTGATAAGAACGATACGCGTTACTAGCTTACCACTCGAAGATCTTCCAGGACGGAATCAGCATGTCCGGCTGGTCGGAACGAATGAAATTGCCTTCGGAGCCATCGGCGCGTACCAGGAAATAAGGCTTGCCGTTCTTCGGCGTGACCTTGATCGCATACAGGAAGCCGTTTTGACGGTACTCCTGGATGGTTTTATCGCCTTCCGTGCGAATGGTTACATCGGGATCGGCCGATGGGGCTTCGTCCGCGGCCTGGGTGACGACTGGCATGGTGGCCAGCAGACCGAGCAGTAACAGGCGAATGAGTGTGCGCATGATAACCTAGTCCTTTTGTCGTCATTGATCCGGCTATTCTAGCGCCGGACCCGTCGAAAAGGTTGATTCTCCTCATGAGCCAAGCGCCCCTCGTCCTGGTGGACGGTTCGTCCTACCTCTACCGCGCCTTTCACGCGCTGCCGCCGCTGACCACCTCCAAGGGCATGCCCACCGGCGCGGTCAAGGGCGTGCTGAACATGCTCAAGAGCCTGCGCAAGCAGTACCCGGACAGCCTGTTCGCGGTGGTTTTCGACGCCAAGGGCGGGACCTTCCGTGATGCCATGTTCGCCGAGTACAAGGCCAACCGCCCGAGCATGCCCGACGACCTGCGGATGCAGGTCGAGCCACTGCATGCCAGCGTCCGCGCCCTCGGCTACCCGCTGCTGTGCGTCGAAGGCGTGGAGGCCGACGACGTCATCGGCACCCTGGCGCGCAGCAGCGCCGCCGCCGGCCGCCCGGTGATCATCTCGACCGGCGACAAGGATATGGCCCAGCTGGTGGATGGCCACGTCACCCTGGTCAACACCATGACCGGCAGCGTGCTGGACATCGCCGGCGTGCACGAGAAGTTCGGCGTAGGTCCCGAGCACATCATCGATTTTCTCGCCCTGATGGGTGACAAGGTCGACAACATTCCCGGCGTGCCGGGCGTTGGCGAGAAGACCGCGGTCGGCCTGCTGACCGGTATCGGCGGTGGCTTGCGCGACCTGTACGACAACCTCGACAAGGTGCCGGCCCTGGCCATTCGTGGTGCCAAGACCCTGCCGGCCAAGCTCGAGGAGCACCGCGACGCGGCCTTCCTGTCCTACGAGCTGGCGACCATCAAGTGCGATGTCGAACTGGATGTCGAAGTGGACGCCCTGGTCTGCGGCGAGCCGGACCGCGAGGCGCTGCTGGCGCTGTACACCGAGATGGAGTTCAAGAGCTGGGTGGCCGAAGTCCAGCGCAGCGCGCCCAAGGCCGGTGACAGCGTTGCTGCCGACGTTGAGCCTGTGGCCGCGAAGGTCGAGCCGAAGTACGAGACCATCCTCGACCAGGCGCGTTTCGACGCCTGGCTGGAGAAGCTGCGTCAGGCGCCGCTGTTCGCCTTCGACACCGAGACCACCGGCCTCGACGCGCAGCAGGCGCAACTCGTTGGCCTGTCGTTCGCCGTCGAGCCCCACGAGGCCGCCTATGTGCCGCTGGCCCACGATTACGAAGGCGCCCCCGCCCAGCTCGACCGTGACGCCGTGCTGCTAGCCCTCAAGCCCCTGCTGGAAGACCCGGCCAAGGGCAAGATCGGCCAGAACGCCAAGTACGACATCAATATCCTGGCCAACGGCAGCCCGGCCATCCTGATGCGCGGCGTGGCCTACGACACCATGCTCGAGTCCTATGTGCTCGACTCCACCGCCACCCGTCACGACATGGACAGCCTGGCGCAGAAGTACCTGGACCACATCACCATCGGCTTCGAGGACATCGCCGGCAAGGGCGCCAAGCAACTGACCTTCAACCAGATCCCCCTGGAGAAGGCCGGCCCCTACGCGGCCGAGGACGCCGACATCACCCTGCGCCTGCACCACGCGTTGCAGGCGCGCCTGGCCAAGACACCGAGCGTGCTGCCGGTGCTGATGGACATCGAGATGCCGCTGGTGCCAGTGCTGGCGAAGATCGAGCGTCAGGGCGCGCTGGTCGACGCCGCGCTGCTCGGCGTGCAGAGCGGCGAGCTGGGGGCGAAGCTGGTGGAGCTTGAGCGTGAGGCATACGCCCTGGCCGGCGAGGAATTCAACCTGGGCTCGCCCAAGCAGCTGGGCGCGATTCTCTACGACAAGCTGGGCATGCCGGTGCTGAGCAAGACCGCCAAGGGCCAGCCGTCCACCGCCGAGGCGGTCCTGGATGACCTGGCCGAGCAAGGCTACCCGCTGCCCAAGGTGCTCATGCAGTACCGCAGCCTGAGCAAGCTCAAGAGCACCTACACCGACAAGTTGCCGGGGCAGATCAACCCGCGCACCGGGCGGATCCACACCTCCTACCAGCAGGCCGTGGCCGCCACCGGCCGGCTGTCGTCCAGCGACCCGAACCTGCAGAACATCCCGGTGCGCACCGCCGAAGGCCGGCGTATTCGCCAGGCCTTCGTCGCCAGCCCCGGTTACAGGCTGCTGGCGGCGGACTATTCGCAGATCGAGCTGCGCATCATGGCCCACCTGGCCAAGGACGAAGGCCTGCTGCATGCCTTCCGCAACGACCTGGACGTGCACCGCGCCACCGCCGCCGAAGTGTTCGGCGTGGCCCTGGCGGACGTCACCATTGACCAACGTCGCAGCGCCAAGGCGATCAACTTCGGCCTGATCTACGGCATGAGCGCGTTCGGCCTGGCCAAGCAGATCGGCGTCGACCGCAAGCAGTCCCAGGACTACATCGACCGCTACTTCGCCCGTTACCCCGGCGTGCTGGCCTACATGGAGCGCACCCGCGCCCAGGCTGCCGAGCAGGGCTTCGTCGAGACCCTGTTCGGCCGTCGCCTGTACCTGCCGGACATCAACGCCAAGAACCCGGCCCTGCGCAAAGGCGCCGAGCGCACCGCGATCAACGCCCCGATGCAGGGCACCGCGGCGGACATCATCAAGCGTGCCATGGTGGCGGTGGACAACTGGCTGACCGACAGCAAGCTGGATGCGCGAGTGATCCTGCAGGTGCACGACGAACTGGTGCTCGAGGTGCGCGAGGACCTGGTCGAGCAGGTGAAAGATGAAATTCGTGGCTACATGAGCGGTGCCGCGGAACTCGATGTGCCGCTGCTGGTTGAAGTGGGCGTTGGCTCGAATTGGGACGAAGCTCACTAAACGCCGTGTGAAAGCTGTGTAGGATCTGCGGCGTAGTGTCGCGGATCCGGTGCTGGCCTCGGGCCTTAGATCGTGAGTTTCATGAAACTATCGCAAATAGTTTCGAGGGGCTCGGAACTAAACCGGTGAACCGCCACTCAGAGGTACTGAATGGCTGGTGAAGCCTTTCGATGCTCCTATGTTGTGTTAAGTGTTGGCAGATATCTGGACCCCGCCCTAGCGGTCCGGACTTGGACCCCGAACTTCCCCCTCCCCATACGAAGTCCGGGGTTTTTTTTGCCCGGAATTCGACGTTTGGGCTGGATGCAGGCCCTGTGGGAGCGGGTTTACCCGCGAATGCGGCGGTGAACCCGGCATCGCATTCGCGGGTAAACCCGCTCCCACAGAAGTTGCACCAGCCTTCAAGCCACCGGCTTGTCTTCCAGCTCCATCCAGTCCGCCAGCACCCGGTAGGCCTCTTCCAACCCCTGGCGCTTGGGCGCCGAGAACAGCTGGATGGTCACCCCGTCGCCCCAGCCCTTGCGGATTTCCGCCTGCACCTTGAGCAGGGTGTTCTTGCCGGCGCCATGGGTCAGCTTGTCGGCCTTGGTCAGCAGGATGTGCATGGGCATGCCGCTGGCCTTGGCCCAGTCGAGCATCATCTTGTCGAAGTCGGTCATCGGGTGGCGGGTGTCCATCATCAGGATCACCCCGCGCAGGCACTCGCGGCTGCCCAGGTAGGCCTCCAGGTGTTTCTGCCAGTGCTGCTTGAGCGGAATCGGCACTTTTGCATAACCGTAGCCCGGCAGGTCGACCAAACGCCGTTCATCGTCCAGACTGAAGAAATTCAGCAGCTGGGTGCGCCCGGGGGTCTTCGAGGTGCGCGCCAGGCTGGCGTGGGTCAGGGTGTTGAGGGCGCTGGATTTACCGGCGTTGGAACGGCCGGCGAAAGCCACCTCGTAACCCTGGTCTTCGGGGCATTGTTCGACCTTGGCGGCGCTGAGGGCGAATTTGGCTTTCTGGCAGAGGCCGAGGATGGGGTTCTTGACTTGCATGGGATTTCCGATGTGGGTGTTGCCCAGCGCTGGAGGCGTAGGACCAGGCCTGGCAAGCGGTGTCGTTTCCGTTTGGCTGGCGGAAGTATATAATGCCCCAGTTTTTGTGTGCTCATTCGCCCAGCGAAGGCAATTGAGCATGGGGTGTCGAACAATAGCTCGCGCAACAGAACGCAGCGCGGCCCCCAACCCTGTCAGGTCGTTTCGCAGGGCGAAATGGCTGCTTGCTGTCGGTATGTTCCTGCCGTTTTTCAGCGCACAGGCTACACAGGATCCCGAGGCGTTGTACAACCGCACGTGCGCGGCCTGTCACGCCGGACAACTGCCCCAGGCACCCAAAAGCGGTGATCGGGCGGCCTGGGAGCCAAGGCTGGCGCGAGGCATGGAGCAACTGGTGGTGCATGTTACACAGGGTTTCAAGGCTATGCCGCCGCGTGGATTGTGCATGGACTGCAGTGCCGAGGACTACCGTTTGGTCATCCTTTGGATGAGCGGCAGTCCCGATACATAACATTTCACCCTTAGCCGTGTTGGATTAGCTGATGAACAAACTATTCGTGAGTCTGCTGTTGACCATGGGGGTCGCAGGTGCGGCAACTGCTGCGGGACCCATCAAAGGCGATGCTGCTGCCGGTCAGGCCAAAACAGCTGTCTGTGGGGCCTGCCACAACCCTGACGGCAACAGCCTGGCACCGAACTTCCCGAAACTCGCCGGCCAAGGTGAGCCCTACCTGAACAAGCAGCTGCATGACATCAAGGACGGCAAGCGTACCGTGCTGGAGATGACCGGCATGCTGGCCAACTTCAACGACCAGGACCTGGCCGATATCGCCGCCTACTTCGCCAGCCAGAAAGGCAGCGTGGGCGCCGCCGACCCGAAACTGGTCGAGCGTGGCCGTGCCCTGTTCAATGGCGGCAACCTCGAGAAAGGCATGCCGGCCTGCACCGGCTGCCACTCGCCCAACGGCGCAGGTATAGCCCTGGCGAAATTCCCGCACCTGAGCGGCCAGCACGCGCAGTACGTCAGCAAGCAGCTGACCGACTTCCGCGAAGGCAACCGCACCAACGACGGCGACGCCATGACCATGCGCACCATCGCCGGCAAGTTGAGCAACAAGGACATCGAAGCGCTGTCCAGCTACATCCAGGGCCTGCACTGATCCGGTTGCCCTGTTGAGGGTTGCGTGGGAGCGGGCTTGCCCCGCGACGAGGCCCGCTTGATCACTGCATTATCCCGCGTTAACACTCGGTTAATGCACCAGCGCTAAAGATGAAAAGGGCAGCCCAGGCTGCCCTTTTTTCTGCCCATGGCCGTACACTACAGAACTCGAGCCCTTCCCGGCCTGTCCTACACAGGTCGCGTCGAGGCGACCAAAGACTGCTCAGGAGTAAAGCATGCGTAAACTGATTCTCAGCGCCGCGCTGGTCGCCGCCAGCGTATTCGGTATGGCCGCCGTGCAGGCCGCGGAGCCTGCAACCGCTGGCAAGGAATATATCGAGCTGAGCAACCCCGTTCAGGTGTCGGTGCCTGGCAAGATCGAAGTCGTCGAGCTGTTCTGGTACGGCTGCCCACACTGCTACCACTTCGAACCGGTCATCAACCCCTGGGCTGAAAAACTGCCGAAGGACGTCAACTTCAAACGCATTCCGGCCATGTTCGGCGGCCCATGGGATGCCCATGGCCAGATGTTCCTGACCCTCGAAGCCATGGGTGTGGAGCACAAGGTTCACGCCGCGGTATTCGACGCCATCCAGAATCAGCGCAAGCGCCTGACCGACCCGAACGACATGGCCGACTTCCTGGCCACCCAAGGCGTGGACAAGGACAAGTTCCTGGCCACCTTCAACTCCTTTGCCATCAAGGGCCAGGTCAACCAGGCCAAGGAGCTGGCCAAGAAGTACGAAATCACCGGCGTGCCGAGCATGGTCGTCAACGGCAAGTACCGCTTCGACCTGGGCACTGCCGGTGGTCCGGAAGGCGTGCTGGACGTCGCTGACCAACTGATCGCCAAGGAGCGCGCCGCTAAGTAAGCGGCGACCGCCATGCGCTTGCGTGCCACGCGAGGCATCGGCCTGCCCCAGCCGCAGGTCAACGAGCATCACCTGCGGGCCTCTGGCCTGCCGGAGGATGGGCGCCTGCGGCTGCTCAGCTTCAATATCCAGGTCGGCATCAGCACCGAGCGTTATCGGCACTATGTCACCCGCAGCTGGCAGCACCTGCTGCCGCACAACGGGCGCGCCGGCAACCTGCAGAAGATCGGCGACCTGCTCGGCGACTTCGACCTGGTGGCCCTGCAGGAAGCCGATGGCGGCAGCCTGCGTTCCGGCTTCGTCAACCAGGTCGAGCATCTTGCCCAGCTGGGCGCCTTCCCCTATTGGTACCAGCAGCTCAACCGCAACCTCGGGCGTTTCGCCCAGCACAGCAACGGCGTGCTCAGCCGCCTCAAGCCCCAGCACCTGGAAGACCACCCGCTGCCCGGCCCGTCCGGCCGCGGGGCGATACTGGTGCGCTTCGGCGAGGGCGAGGATGCGCTGATCGTGGTGATGATGCACCTGGCCCTCGGCGCCAAGACCCGGGCCCGCCAGTTGGCCTACATCCGCGAGTTGATCGGCGGCTATCGCCATCAGATCCTCATGGGTGACATGAACACCCATGCCACCGACCTGATCGAGCACTCGCCACTGCGTGACCTGGGCCTGATCGCGCCCCAGGTCGAGGCCACCTTCCCCAGTTGGCGCCCCCAGCGCTGCCTGGACCATATCCTGCTCAGCCCGAGCCTGACGCTCGAACGTGTCGAGGTGCTGGCACAGCCTATTTCCGACCACCTTCCGGTTGCCGTCGAGATCCGATTGCCTGATGCCCTGACTGTGGATACGCTGCCGGTCCTGAGTTAGTCCTGCCTGGGCGAACCCTGCACTCAAGTGTTGGGCTTTTCCGCCGAAATCCAGTGATTGCAGGACTAGATGCCACTACCCGTTGCGGATCCAGGCATGACCGAAGAAGCCGAGCGCTGGAAAGAAAAATACCTCAAGAGCATCGAGCAGCAGGAAAAGCTCGAGCGGCGCTGGGAAGCCCGCCTCGACCTGCTGCGCCGAGGCCTGGTGCGCAGCACCCTGGCGGCTGAAGGTAGCGACAAGACCGTTGACCAGTGCATGAAGGAAATGCGCGAGGTCATCCGCAGCGACAACATGGACGCTGGCCTCGCCGGGCTGATTCCCCGCCTGGAAAAAGCCGTGCTCGACTCCGAGCAGCGCCGTGAGACCCGCATGAACCAGGTCAGCGAGGCGCTGACTGCACTGGTTACCCAGCTGCAGACCCTGCCGCTGCCGGGCGAGGTGTCGCGGCCGCTGAAAAAGCTGGCGAAGAAACTCGACGGCGGCGTCAGCCAGTCCCGCGAGCTGCCGCCCTTGCTGGGGGAACTCAGCGGCTTGCAGGGACGTGCCCTGAGCGCGGTGCAAAAGCCGGAGGACGAAGCCCGCCCGGGATTCCTGCAGCGTCTGTTCGGTGGCCGTGACGAGGCCCCGGGCGAGCCGGTGCCTGTGCCCGTGACCGTCGAGGCACCTGTGCCTGCGGCGCACGAGGCTCCCGTCATCGCGCCTGAGGCGCAGCCCAGGGATGCTGACGAACTGCATGCCCTGGCGCCCGCGCCGCCTGTCATGCCTGAGCCGGCGCTGGAGCACGCCGTGCCTGCCGAATTGCCCGAGCCTGAAGTCGAATTGCCCGGCCCTGCGCTGGTTGAAACAGTGCCAGTGCCAGCTGCCGAGCCGCAACCCGCACCGCACGTCGAATCAGACCCGGTTGAAGAAACCGTTGCTGAACCCGTGGCCCCTGTCGAGGACGTGCAAGCCGCGCTGGAAGAGCCGGAATCCGAGGCAGATGAGGCCATCGGCGAAGACGGCCCCTATGCCCTCCCCGACGCGGTCGAGCCACCGTACAGCCAGGTCGCCGCCCATATCGAGCAGACCCTGATCGGCCTGCTCGATGACCTCAGCCTGCCGGAGCGCCACAAGGCCCAGGCCCTGGAGATGCGCGAGCGGGTTTCACGGGGGCTGAACTGGTACGAGCTGATTCCGGTCCTGGATGACCTTGCCGTGCTCATGCTGGCGATCACCGACAGTGGCCAGCATGAGTTCGAAGCCTACCTGCAACAGCTCAACGAGCGCCTGGAGACCTTCCAGAGCCATCTGCACGAAGCCAGCGCCGGCCATGCCGACAACAGCTCCGCCGCCCGCGAGCTGGACAGCCAGCTGCGCGAGCAGGTCGATGGCCTGCAAAGCAGCGTGCAGGGCGCCGTCGATGTCGACAGCCTCAAGCACATCCTGGAGAACCGTCTCGAGGGCCTGCTGGTGACCATGGATGATCACCAGCACGAGCGCGACCGTCGCGAGCACGAGCTGGCCAGCCGCCTGCAAGGCCTGGCCGAGCGCGTGGCGAGCATGGAGCAGGAGGCCCTCGGTTACCGCGAGCACCTCGAGGAGCAGCGCCAGAAAGCCATGATCGATCCGCTCACCGGCCTGCCCAACCGTGCGGCCTGGAGCGAGCAGGTCGAGCGCGAGGTGCTCGACTGGCAGGAAAACGGTGGCCACCTGGCCATGGCGATCCTCGACCTCGACCATTTCAAGCGCATCAACGACGGCTATGGCCATCTGGCCGGCGACAAAGTGCTGAAGATCGTTGCCGACCAGCTACGCAAGCGCCTGCGCGGGCGCGACTTCATCGCCCGTTTCGGTGGCGAGGAATTTGTCCTGCTGTTGCCGCAGACCTCGCCGCCGGCTGCGGCGCAGGTGGCCGAAGCGCTGCGGGCGGCCATCGAGGCCTGTCCGTTTCACTTCAAGGGCGAGCGGGTGGTCATCACCACTTCCATCGGCATCAGCGCCTTCCGCTCCGGCGAGCGCGGCGACCAGGTGCTCAAACGCGCCGACGAGGCGTTGTACCGGGCCAAGGAGCTGGGGCGCAATCGGGTGGAGCAGGGTTAGACGGGATCAGGGTGAGCAATCGTGGCGGGCACGTTATACTGTAGCATTGTCGCTGCTGACTTCATGACGTGCCCCCTGCAATGAAAAGACTCTTCACCGCCCTGCTCCTGCTGGCCCTGGCAGGTTGTTCCAGTGGCCTGCGCATCGACCGCAGCCATCCTTCGGCCAACCAGGACAGCCGTATCCAGTTCGTCGTGCTGCATTACACCAATGCCTCGCTGGAGCGTTCCCTCGCCCTGTTGACCCATGGCGAAGTCAGCAGCCACTACCTGATCGGCGATGGCCCGGCCACTGTGTATCAGCTGGTGGACGAGAACCGCCGCGCCTGGCATGCCGGGGACAGCCAGTGGCAGGGGCGCACCTGGCTCAACTCCAGCTCCATCGGCATCGAGATCGTCAACGAGGGGTATACCGACACGCCGACCGGGCGGGTCTGGCACCCGTACAGCGAAGCGCAGGTGCAGGCGCTGATCGCGTTGCTCAAGGACATCGTCAAGCGCAACAACATCGACCCGCGCCACATCATCGGGCACAGCGACATTGCGCCGTTGCGCAAGCTCGACCCCGGCCCGCTGTTCCCCTGGAAGCGCCTGGCCGACGCCGGCCTGGGCATCTGGCCGGACGCCGCCTCGGTGGCACGCCAGCAGGCCTATTTCGAGGTCAATCCGCCGAGCGTCACTTGGTACCAGCAGCAGCTGGCGCGCTTTGGCTACGCCATCGACCAGACCGGCGAACTGGATGTGTCCACCCGGCATGTGATCGCGGCCTTCCAGATGCGCTTCCGCCCGCAGCGCTTTGACGGTGCGCCGGATGCGCAGACCGCGGCGATGTTGCAGGTGCTCAACCGCAAGCGGTGAGGCTGCGTAGCTTGACCCTGTAGGAGCGGCCTTGTGCCGCGAAAAGGGCCGCAGCGCGGCCCCAGGATCTTGAACTTGACTCAAGATTGTCGGGGCTGCTGCGCAGCCCTTTCGCGGCACAAGGCCGCTCCTACAGGGAGTGCGAGCCAATCCCTACAATTCACACGCCCAGCAGCCGCGCCAAGCATCGATTCAGTTGCTATACCTTTGGTATTCAACTGGATGCCACGCATGTTTGACCTCCTCGCTTCGGTGCGTCAATTTTTCCACCGACCCTGGCTGTTGGCCGCGCTCGCGGCGTTGGCCAGTGCCGTGCTGTTGCTGGCGATCAGCGTCAACGTGGCCTTGCAGCAGATGAAGCAGAGCGAAAGCGCGCAGATGAACGCCCAGGGCGAGCGTTTCCTGGAGCGCCTGGAGCAGGTGTTCGGTCAGTTGCGCGAGGGCGTGGACCAGCTTCAGGCGCAACCCCTGCGCGGCTGCGACCCGCAGATGCTGGCGCAACTGCAGCAGGTGGCGCTGAAGTCGCGGTTCATCTACGAGGCATCCTATGTGGAAGGCACGCTGGCCTGTTCGAACCGTGGCGGCGAGCGGCTCATCGAGCCCTTGCGCAGCCCGGATATCCAGGGGCCGACCTACAGCTACTGGCTCAACACCACCACCGAGCCCAACGAGAACCTCGCGGCGCTGATGCTGGGCCGAGGCCGCTTCGTGGTGTCGACCTCCCGTGGCCACCTCACGGACGTGGTCGACCTGCCCCCGGGCGGCAGCCTGCTGGTAGTGCTGGACCGGGGCACGCGGGCGATCCCAGTGCTGGGGCCGGCGCAACCCTGGCCACCGATCGCCGATTGGCCGCCGCCGCAGGGCAAGTCGCTGATCGAACTGCCTGACCGCCTGGTCTATCGCATGTCCACCAAGTCGCCGGACTACCAGCTGGTGCTGATCGCCTCCCGTGCCAGCCTGCCGCTGAAGCTCAACGGCCTGCTCTGGTTGCTGTTCCCCGGCAGCCTGGTGCTGGCGGCGTGCATCGGCTGGCTGGTGCTGCAATTGATCCTGCAGCGCCGCTCGATGAGCTCGGAGCTGCAGCAGGCCTTGCGCCGGGGCGAGCTGCAGGTGCTGTACCAGCCGATCTTCGAGCTGGACAGCCGCCGCTGCGTCGGGGCCGAGGCCTTGGTGCGCTGGCGCCGTCCGGACGGCAGCCTGACCAGCCCGGAGCTGTTCATTCCCCTGGCGGAGAACACCGGGCAGATTCGCCAGATCACCGATTTCGTCCTGCAGCGGGTGCTCGAGCAACTTGGGCAGTTGCTGCGGGCCAACCGACAGCTGTACATCTCGGTGAACCTGGCGGCCTGCGATGTCATGGCGCCGCGTATCGGCCGGGTGGCGGCGCGGCTGCTGGCCCATCATCGGGTGGCGCCCCGGCAGATTGCCTTCGAGGTGACCGAACGCGGGCTGATCGACGTGGTGGTGGCGCGGGACAACCTGCAGGCCCTTCGCGACGTGGGGCACCAGGTGTTGATCGATGACTTCGGCACCGGTTACTGCAGCTTGGCGTACTTGCAGACATTACCCGTGGACTGCCTGAAAATCGACAAGTCGTTCATCGACGCACTGGGCCATGACGCCGCCAGCAGCGGTGTGGCGCCGCACATCATCCGCATGGCCCACGACCTGCACCTGCGGGTGATCGCCGAAGGCATCGAGTCCGAGGATCAGGCGGTACTGCTCAACAGCGAGGGGGTCAACTATGGGCAGGGCTGGTTGTTCGCCCATCCGTTGAACGCGCGTCAATTTGCCGAGCTGATTACCCGGGGGCGGCGGGTGGCGGGGCGGCGGATCGATGATGAGCCTTGAGCTTGGATTGCCTGTGCCGGCCTCATCGCGAGCGGCGCTTGCACCAGGAAACGATGTCAGACCGGTAAAGCCATGTAGAACTGCGTGCCCTGTCCTGGTCGCGAGAACACCCCCATCCGCCCGCCATGCAGCTGGACGATCTCCTTGCACAGCGCCAGGCCCAGGCCGGCCCCGCCCTTCTTGCGCCCGACCTGCACGAACGGCTCGAAGATCCGCCCTTGCTGGCCGTAGGCGATGCCTTCGCCGTTGTCCTCGACGCTGATGATCACCCGCTCGGCGTGACGCCGTGCGTGCAGGCGGATGCGCCCACCGCTGCCGGTGTGGCGGATGGCGTTGTGCAGCAGGTTGTCGAGCACCCGGTCGAGTTGCGCGACGTCTGCCTGGATGCGCGGCAACGGCGGTTCCAGCTCGCTTATCAGCTCGATCTGCTTGCCCGAGGCCTGTTCGGCAAAACGGGCCTGGGCGCGCTCGAACAGTTCGTCGAGGGCACAGGGGGCCAGTTCCAGCTTCTGCAGGCCGCTTTGATAGCGGGAGAAGTTGAGCAGGTCGTTGATCAGCTGGGTGAGGCGCTGCATCTCCTCGGCGATGGTCTCGAGCAGGTCGTTCTCGCGCGCTTCTGGCGGGAAGCTGACCCGCTCGCGTAGCAGGCCGAATGCCATATGCATGCCGGTGACCGGCGTACGCAGTTCGTGGGAGGCACGCAGCACGAACTCGCTGCGCACCCGCTCGAAGGCGCGTTGCTCGGTGACGTCGTGCAGCACCATCACTGCGCCGAGGATCGGCCCCTCGGGGTGGCTGACCGGGGTCAGGCTGTAGGTCAGCAGGCGGGTTTCCTCATCCACCTCCAGGCTCAGGTCGTCCGGCGGGCGGTCCAGGCTGCCGCCGCGCAGCACCTGGCGCAGTTGCTTTTCCAGCTCCGGGCGCTGCAGGGCCTCGGCCAGGCTTGCGCCGAGTCGGCTAGGGTCCCAGCCGAGCTGGCGCTGGGCCACCGGGTTGAGATGTTCAAGGCGGCCCTGGCGATCGATGATCAGCAGGCCGTCGTCGATGCTGTCGAGCACCGCCTGCAGGCGCTGCTGGCCGGCCTGCAGTTCGTCGATGTTGGTGGCCTGGTGCTTGCGCAGGGCATCGGCCATCAGGCCGAAGCGGCGGGTCAGCTGGTTGAGTTCGGTGGCCTGGGTCACCGGCAGGGTGACGTCGAAATTGCCCTGGCCGACCTGGTCGGCGGCCTTGGCCAGCGCCTCGATCGGCTGGCCGAAGCGGCGGGCGATGTTGTGCGCGGTAATGAAACCGAGTACCAGCACGGTGAGGCCCATCAGCCCCAGCAGGCCGCTGATCAGCAGGGCGCGGTCGCGTGACTTCTCCTCGCTGCGGGTGATGTGATCCAAGGCTTGGCGGTGTGAGTCCAGCAGGTCGGAGCGGACCTGGTTGAAGGCAGCGCCGAGGGGTTGCTCCACGCCCATGCTGCGGGCGGGCGCCGAGCTTTGCCGGTAAGCCTGGACGAACGCCTGGTAATTGCTGGCGGCCTTGCTGAAACCCGTGCGCTCGCCGCCCTGTTCCAGCCCCTGCTTGAGCAGGGCCTGGAATTGGTCCTGCAAGGTCACCAGGCTGGCCGGGGCGGTGTCCTCGTCGAGGATCAGATTCAACTGCTCACCCAGGTTTTGCCGCAGCTTCAGGCCCAGCTCCAGGGTGTGGGTGGTGTCCTGCACCACGCGCTGTTGCAGGGCTGCCATCTGCAGCACGCTGAACAGCCCCAGCATCAGGCCTAGCAGCGCTACCGTGACCAACGCCGAGATGCTGAGGAACAGCCGCGTGCGCAGCTTCATCGGCCATTTCATAGGTTGTACTGCTTGCGCTTGCGGTACAGGGTGGAGGCGTCGATACCCAGGGTCTTGGCCGCCTGGTCAAGGGTGTCGCTGGTGGCCAGCACCGCGCCGATGTGGGCGCGCTCCAGTTCATCCAGACTCAGCGCCGCGCCGACCCTGGGGGCGTTGCTGGCGGGTTGCTCGGCCATGCCCAGGTGGGTGATCTCCACTCGCTCCTGCGGGCAGATGATGCTCGCCCGTTCGATCACGTTGCGCAGTTCGCGGATATTGCCCGGCCAGCGGTAGTTGAGCAGCGCGGCCCGGGCTTCGTCGCTGAAGCCGCGGGCCGGGCGCGAGTATTCCTTGACGAAGCGGGCCAGGAAGCGGTCGGCGAGGGTCAGGATGTCCTCGCTGCGCTCGCGCAGCGGCGGCAGGTGCAGGGTGATGACGTTCAACCGATACAGCAGGTCTTCACGGAAGCGATTCTCGCGGACCATCTCGTCGAGATTGAGATTGGTGGCCGCGAGGATCCGCACGTCCGCCCGGCGAGTGACCGGGTCGCCGACCCGCTCGTACTCCTTGTCCTGGATGAAACGCAGCAGTTTTGGTTGCAGTGTGAGGGGAAAGTCGCCGATTTCGTCGAGAAACAGCGTGCCGCCATCGGCCTGGCTGACCCGCCCCAGGGTACTTTCGCTGGCGCCGGTGAAGGCGCCGCGGGTGTGGCCGAACAGCTCGCTCTCCATCAGCTCGGCATTCAGCGAGGGGCAGTTGATGGTCACGCAGGCCTTGCGCGCCCGCTTGCTCCAGCCATGGATGGCGCGGGCCAGCTCGCCCTTGCCGGTGCCCGACTCGCCGAGGATGAGGATGTTGGCGTCGGTGGTCGCCACCTGGCGCGCGGTTTCCAGCACCGCCATCATCGCCGGGCTATGGGAGTCGAGGCCGTCCTTGGGTTTGCGCACCTCGCCTTCGAGGGCCTCCAGGCGCGCCGACAGTTGCCGCACTTCCAGCTGCTTGGCGGTGGCCAGGCGCAGCTGGTCGGGGCTGCAGGGCTTGACCAGGTAGTCGGCGGCGCCGGCCTGGATGGCATCCACCGCGGTGTCGATGGCCGAATGGGCGGTGACGATCACCACCCGCATCCACGGCGCCTGGATACGCATCTGCGCCAGAACGTCCAGGCCATTGTCCTCGCCCAGGCGCAGGTCGAGGAAACACAGGTCGAACACCTGGCGCTGTAACAGGGCCTCGGCCTGGGCGGCGCTGTTGGCCGTGGCCACGCTGTAGCCCTCGTCCTCGAGGCAATAGCGGAATGTGCGCAGGATGGCGGACTCGTCGTCCACCAGCAGAATGCGGCCTTGGTTGTCCTGGGCTGATTCCATTTCCTGCGCTCCTTTGGGATTGATCTCAGTTAGTGTCGGAAAAATCGGGCAAGTTGCATGGTCGATTCTGATTGATTCCGCTACATGCATGCTAGCCGTATGCCTTCATGATGACTAACTAACTGATAAATCTGAAGTTACCTATTGGCAATTGGCCGGCATGACGTTTGCGAGCGTCTGGGGCTGAGGTGTGCGAAAGGAGGTTCCATGATGTTCATTCACGCTCGAATGGCCGTGCTGGCGGCTTGTGCACTGGCAACGATTGTCCCGGCCCAGGCCGATCCGATTCAGGATGCGCGTCTTGAAGGTGCACTGCAGGCGGCCCTTTCTCTGAATCCCATGCTTAATCCCTTCCCTATAAAAGTAGTGGTTGATGACCAGCGCGCGCGGCTGTCGGGTGCGGTGGAGAATCCGGTCGAACGATCCTTGGCCGAACAGGTAGCGCTGGCCACGCGCGGGATCGAGCAGGTAGACAATCAGCTGCAAGTGGAGCCTGGGTTGGTGGACAGGCCGCTGGAGCCACGTGCCTACGCGCAGCGCCTGGCGGATGCCACCTTGGCAGCTGTGGTTCGCGCACGGTTGCTGTGGAGTCGTGTAACGGAAAAAGCTGCCATCGAGGTGGAAAGCCGCGAGGGTGTCGTGACCTTGCGAGGCAAGGTCGACAGCCCTGAGGCCAAGGACCTCGCTGGAGTGCTCGCGCGAACGACCGACGGTGTGCACATGGTCAACAATCTGGTCAGCCTGGACAGCACGGCCCTGGCCAAGGCCAGGGAAAAACCTGTTGATGCCCCGGACGGCCCGCAGCCTGGCGACAGTTGGATCGTCGACAAGATCCAGGCCAGCTACCGCTTCAGCCGAAACCTCGACGGTTTGAATATCAAGGTGTCCAGCGACAAAGGAATCGTCAGGCTATCGGGTGAAGTGGTCAGCAGCGAACAGAAGACCATAGCCGTGGAGGTCGCGAGGCAGATCGTTGGTGTGCGGGGGGTGGATGGCGATCTGCTGAAGGTCGCGACCAAGGTAGAGGGTTGATCGTGCAAATCGCACGACCCGTTATCGGGGCATCGTGCAGGATACGTCCCGGATTTACATCGTGAAATTGGTTAACTATATGATTTAAAAGAATATTTTTGTCTTGTTAAGGCTGGCATGCAGGCTGCAATGACCTTTGCAGAATGGATAACAAGCACAGCAGGAGGAGCCGGCATGAATCGCCCCCAAGACAATCGTACGCAGAGCGCTGTAGTCCCCCTGCACCAGCTTTTGTTCCTCGGCATGGCCCTGCTGCTCACCCTGGCGGCGGGCCTCTTCTACCACAGCTGGCAGACCGCCCGGCTGGCCGAGCAGGTGGCGATGCAGACCGCGCTGTTGACGCAAATGCGGGCAACCCATGCCACCACCTTGGTCAAGGCCGCGGAGCCGCTGCCCAGTGCCGACAATGCGCCTGCCGTGCTCGAGCGCGTTCAGCCCGAGGAGCGTTGGGTGTTCTGACGCCATCGACCGATTTCGCACAAGAAAAGGAGAAACATCATGCTTAGTTGGGCAATCACCTTCCTGATCATCGCCATCATCGCCGCGGTCCTGGGCTTTGGCGGCATCGCTGGCGCCGCGACCGGTATCGCGAAGATCCTGTTCATTGTCTTCCTGGTGCTGTTCGTCGCCTCTTTCTTCTTCGGCCGCGGCAGAGGTTGATGACAATGAGCAGGATGCTCCCCAAAGCCCTGGTCGTCGCGCTGCTGCTGGGCAGCGGCGCGACGGCACTGGCGGCCAATGACGGCCAGGTCCGGGCCAACCAGTTGCTTGGCTCGGACCCCGAATACCAGAAAACCTGGCAGAACACCCTCAAGAACGAGGAGCGCCTGCCCGAGTGGGTGATCAACCTCAGCGGGAGCTCGGCGCAGCAGATGTCTGCGGTGACCGAGGACGGCGACAAGTACCTGGTCGGCCCGCTGTGCGAGTCCGAAGGCAACTGTACCTACAAGCGCCTGATCGTGGCCTTCAGCTGGGACAAGGACGAAGCCTACGGCATGCTCGTGGAGGTGCCTGAAGGGCTGCCTGCCGACAAGTCACCCACCCGTCATGCCGACTACCGCTGGCTGGGCAAGCCGGATGACGGGATGAAGGCTCTGCTGCAGGAGCAGCTCAAGCGCGACCCGAACTGGTACTGACCAGCGGTCGCGGACTGTAATGCTATAGAAGCTGAACCTTTTTAACTTTCAGGCTTCTATGATGCGCCGCCCCGAGGAGGGGCGGCGCATGACCAGGGGGCCGGGCCGCTCTGACTGTTGCAGGGTCGCAGTGGCCTAGGGGTACAGGGAGTGCCTCCGTCATGGGCCGGGTCAGGAGAGGGTGGCATCGGAAGTTGCAGGTCGGTTGGATCCGAACAGGACGAAGTGACCGATCTGGCTTCCGAAGCGCCTGTAAGACTCCTTCCTTTAATACGAGCGACTTTTTACTTCAGACACATTTTGTCGCTACCGTATATCGAAATTTTTTTAGTTGTCCGACAGGTCAGTTCGCGTGGCATTTCAGCCATTCGGATTGTCGAACACGCCACTTCACACCTTTCTGTTGCACCGTCAAATCGGCCTAAAAATGGCACTTTGGACTTGTTCGGAAATCCGAACGTTGAAAATCAAGGACTTGGCGATGCCCGATTTTGGCTTCCGGTCTCATGCCGATTCGGCATGGGGTAGTCGTTTCCGGCATTAGACTGCCCCTCCCCACGTCGCAATAGTTGCCGCCTTTTTCCTCGGCCCGAGCGCCAGCCATGTTCGCTCGCGGTGTCCTTACAGTGGGACGCCGGACTGACCAGGCGCAACCGGAATGGCTTTCAGCCGCTCTGGCATGCGTCTTTTCGGCCGGTGCCCGTGACCACTACAACAAAGGGTAATGACATGAAGAAGGCAAAACTGAGCCTCGCCTGGCAGATCGTGATTGGTCTGTTGCTGGGCGTTGCAGTCGGCGCGCTGCTGAATCATTTCAGTGCAGAAAAGGCATGGTGGATCAGCAACGTCCTCCAGCCGGCCGGCGACATCTTCATTCGCCTGATCAAGATGATCGTCGTCCCGATCGTGATTTCGTCGCTGATCGTGGGCATCGCTGGGGTTGGCGACGCGAAGAAACTGGGCAGCATCGGCCTGAAGACCATCATCTACTTCGAGGTGGTGACCACCATCGCCATCGTCGTCGGCCTGGTCCTGGCCAACGTGTTCCACCCGGGCGCCGGCATCGACATGAGCACCCTGGGCACCGTCGACATCTCCAAGTACCAGGCCACCGCGGCCGAGGTGCAGCATGAGCACGCGTTCATCGAGACCCTGCTCAACCTGATCCCGTCGAATATCTTCGCGGCGCTGATGCGTGGCGAGATGCTGCCGATCATCTTCTTCTCGGTGATGTTCGGCATGGGCCTTTCGAGCCTCAACGCCGACCTGCGCGAGCCGCTGGTGCGTACCTTCCAGGGCGTGTCGGAGACCATGTTCAAGGTCACCCACATGATCATGAACTACGCCCCGATCGGTGTGTTCGCCCTGATCGCCGCCACCGTCGCCAACTTCGGCTTCGCTTCCCTGCTGCCGCTGGCCAAGCTGGTGCTGCTGGTGTACTTCGCCATCGCCTTCTTCGCCTTCATGGTGCTGGGCCTGGTGGCGCGCGTGTTCGGCTTCTCGATCATCAAGATCATGCGCATCATGAAGGACGAGCTGATCCTCGCCTACTCCACCTCCAGCTCCGAGACCGTGCTGCCGCGCGTGATCGAGAAGATGGAGAAGTACGGCGCGCCGAAGTCGATCTGCTCGTTCGTGGTGCCGACCGGTTACTCGTTCAACCTCGACGGTTCGACCCTGTACCAGAGCATCGCGGCGATCTTCATCGCCCAGCTGTACGGCATCGACCTGTCATGGAGCCAGCAGCTGCTGCTGGTGCTGACCCTGATGGTCACCTCCAAGGGTATCGCCGGCGTGCCGGGCGTATCCTTCGTGGTACTGCTGGCCACACTGGGCAGCGTGGGCATTCCGCTGGAAGGCCTGGCCTTCATCGCCGGTGTCGACCGCATCATGGACATGGCCCGTACCGCGCTGAACGTCGTGGGCAACGCCCTGGCCGCGGTGGTCATCGCCAAGTGGCAGGGCATGTACGACGCCGAGAAAGGCGCGGCGTACTACCAGTCGCTGGTGCTGGAAAAAGGCAAGAAAGAGGCTGTGGTGGCGGGCAAGACCGTCAACCAGTAAGCCACTGAGCTGAACGAAGAGCCCCGACTTGTCGGGGCTTTTTGTTTTATAGGCGACCACTCCCCCTGTAGGAGCGGCCTTGTGTCGCGAAAGGGCCGCAGAGCGGCCCCAGCTATTTCTGCCTTGGCGCTGAGATCCTGGGGCCGCTACGCGCCCCATCGCGACGCAAGGCCGCTCCTACAGGTACACGGCCTCCAGCCAAGCACTGGCATGCGCTATCATTCGGGCATTTTTCACGGGGGAACACACGGATGCTCAACGGCCTCTGGCTCGGCTTTTTCCTGGTGGCGGCCATTTCCGCCCTGGCCCAATGGCTGGTGGGCGGCAACGCCGGCATCTTCGCCGCGATGGTCGAGAGCATCTTCGCCATGGCCAAGCTGTCGGTGGAGGTCATGGTCCTGCTGTTCGGCACCCTGACCCTGT
>Ga0268257_1000212_pt1 | contig 92105 bp, 79 predicted proteins | sample AgamicAtPrz_FD_200249 | JGI IMG/M metagenome (GOLD analysis project Ga0268257, IMG submission 200249) | Agave microbial communities from Guanajuato, Mexico - At.P.rz (v2) (version 3) | ecosystem: Host-associated > Plants > Phyllosphere > Phylloplane/Leaf | place: Guanajuato, Mexico | collected... | reverse complement strand
TGGGCGGATCGCTGTACTACCTGATCGCCGGTATCGGCTTTGCCCTGGCGGGCATCCTGCTGCTGGCCCAGCGCCGCATCGCCCTGGGCCTGTACGGCCTGGTACTGCTGGGCAGCACCGTGTGGGCTTTGCTCGAAGTGGGCCTGGACTGGTGGCAACTGGTACCGCGTCTGGCCATCTGGTTTGCCATCGGCGTGGTGCTGCTGCTGCCGTGGGCACGACGCCCGCTGATCGGCCCGGCCAGCAAGGCCAATACCGCGTTGCTCAGCGTGGCCGTGGTGGCTTCCGGTGCTTGCGCCCTGGCCAGCCAGTTCACCCACCCGGGTGAAGTGTTCGGCGAACTGGGCCGCGACAGCAGCGAAATGGCCAGTGCCGCACCAGCCATGCCTGATGGCGAATGGCAGGCCTATGGCCGTACAGAGCATGGCGACCGTTATTCGCCGCTGCGCCAGATTACCCCGCAGAACGCCTACCGCCTGGAAGAGGCCTGGCGCATTCGCACCGGTGACCTGCCAACCGAAAACGACCCGGTGGAGCTGACCAACCAGAACACCCCGTTGAAGGTCAACGGCATGCTCTACGCCTGCACCGCGCACAGCCGCCTGCTAGCCCTGGACCCGGACACCGGCGCGGAGATCTGGCGCTACGACCCGCAGGTGAAGAGCCCGGTCGGCACCTTCAAGGGCTTTGCCCACATGACCTGCCGTGGCGTTTCGTACTATGACGAAAACCGCTATGTCAGCCGCGATGGCAGCCCGGCGCCGAAAATCTCCGACGCCGGCCAGGCTGTGGCCCAGGCCTGCCCACGCCGTCTGTACCTGCCCACTGCGGATGCCCGCCTGATCGCCATCAATGCCGACAACGGCAAGGTCTGTGAAGGCTTTGCCAACCAGGGCGTGATCGACCTGACCACCGGCATCGGCCCGTTCACCGCCGGCGGCTACTACTCCACTTCGCCGGCCGCAGTCACCCGCGACCTGGTGATCATCGGCGGCCACGTCACCGACAACGAGTCGACCAACGAGCCGTCCGGCGTGATCCGCGCCTACGACGTGCATGATGGCCACCTGGTGTGGAACTGGGACAGCAACAACCCGGACGACACCAAGCCACTGGCCCCCGGCAAGATGTACAGCCGCAACTCGGCGAACATGTGGTCGATCGCCAGCGTCGATGAAGACCTCGGCATGATCTACCTGCCGCTGGGCAACCAGACCCCGGACCAGTGGGGCGCCAACCGCACCCCGGGCGCGGAGAAGTACAGCGCCGGCGTGGTCGCCCTCGACCTGGCCACCGGCAAGGCCCGCTGGAACTACCAGTTCACCCATCACGACCTGTGGGACATGGACGTCGGTAGCCAGCCGACCCTGGTCCACCTGAAGACCGATGACGGCGTGAAACCGGCGATCATCGTGCCGACCAAGCAAGGCAGCCTGTACGTGCTCGACCGTCGCGACGGTACGCCGATCGTGCCGATCCGCGAGATTCCCACCCCGCAGGGCGCGGTCAAGGGCGACCATACCTCGCCGACCCAGGCGCGCTCCGACCTTAACCTGCTCGGCCCTGACCTGACCGAACAGGCCATGTGGGGCGCCACCCCGTTCGACCAGATGCTGTGCCGTATCCAGTTCCGCGAGCTGCGTTACGAAGGCCAGTACACCCCGCCATCCGAGCAAGGGTCGCTGGTGTACCCCGGTAACGTCGGCGTGTTCAACTGGGGCAGCGTGTCGGTCGACCCGGTGCGTCAGCTGCTGTTCACCTCGCCCAACTACATGGCCTTCGTGTCGAAGATGGTCCCGCGTGAGCAAGTGGCCGAAGGCAGCAAGCGCGAAAGCGAGACCAGCGGCGTGCAGCCGAACACCGGTGCCCCCTACGCGGTGATCATGCACCCGTTCATGTCGCCGCTGGGCGTACCGTGCCAGGCCCCGGCGTGGGGTTATGTCGCGGCCATCGACCTGTTCACCAACAAGGTGGTGTGGAAGCACAAGAATGGCACCACCCGCGACAGCACCCCGGTACCGATCGGCCTGCCGGTGGGCGTGCCGAGCATGGGCGGCTCGATCGTCACCGCCGGTGGCGTCGGCTTCCTCAGCGGTACCCTCGACCAGTACTTGCGCGCCTATGACGTGAACAACGGCAAGGAGCTGTGGAAAGCCCGCCTGCCAGCGGGTGGCCAGGCCACGCCGATGACCTACACCGGCAAGGATGGCAAGCAGTACGTGCTGGTGACCGCTGGCGGCCATGGCTCGCTGGGCACCCGCATGGGCGATTACATCATCGCTTACAAACTCGCTGAATAACCCTCAAGTGCGGCGGCGACCGTGCTGCCGCATTCGCGGGTAAACCCGCTCCCACCAGGTACCGCGCAGGCCTTGAGGACAGCGCCGTACCTGTGGGAGCGGGTTTACCCGCGAAGAGGCCGGAACAGGCCGTCTCCACTTTGCTGCCTTGGTCTACCATTGAAACCCGTTCCCCCCCGCCCCATCTAAGCACCATAGTCATTCACGCAGGTGCCCCATGAGCGACCAGCAGGATTTCCCGGAACATCCCGACGAACACAGCGAAGTCGAGCACACCCCTCACCAGGCCGAAACCGGCCACGCCCTCGCCCTGCCCGGCCAGCAGCTGCCGGACAAGGTCTATGTGATCCCGATCCACAATCGCCCGTTCTTCCCGGCCCAGGTGCTGCCGGTCATCGTCAATGAAGAGCCCTGGGCAGAAACCCTCGACCTGGTGGCCAGGTCGCCAGACCATTGCCTGGCCCTGTTCTTCATGGACACCCCGCCAGAAGACCACCGCCATTTCGACACCTCGGCCCTGCCGGAGTACGGCACGCTGGTGAAGGTGCACCATGCCAGCCGCGAGAACGGCAAACTGCAGTTCGTCGCCCAGGGCTTGAGCCGGGTACGCATCCGCACCTGGCTCAAGCACCACCGCCCGCCCTACCTGGTGGAGGTCGAATACCCGCGCCAACCCGCCGAGCCGACCGACGAGGTCAAGGCCTACGGCATGGCGCTGATCAACGCGATCAAGGAGCTGCTGCCGCTCAACCCGCTGTACAGCGAAGAGCTGAAGAACTACCTCAACCGCTTCAGCCCCAACGATCCATCGCCGCTTACCGACTTCGCCGCCGCGCTCACCTCCGCCACCGGCAGCCAGCTGCAGGAAGTGCTCGACTGCGTGCCCATGCTCAAACGCATGGAAAAGGTCTTGCCCATGCTGCGCAAGGAAGTCGAGGTCGCGCGCCTGCAGAACGAGATCTCGGCCGAGGTCAACCGGCAGATCGGCGAACACCAGCGCGAGTTCTTCCTCAAGGAGCAGCTGAAGGTCATCCAGCAGGAGCTGGGCCTGACCAAGGACGACCGCAGCGCCGACCTCGAACAATTCGAACAGCGCCTGGAAGGCAAGACCCTGCCGGACCAGGCACGCCGGCGCATCGATGAAGAGATGGGCAAGCTGGCCATCCTCGAAACCGGCTCGCCCGAGTACGCCGTCACCCGCAACTACCTGGACTGGGCCACCGCCCTGCCCTGGGGCATCCATGGCAAGGACAAGCTCGACCTCAAGCACGCGCGCAAAGTCCTCGACCAGCACCACGCCGGCCTCGACGACATCAAGGAGCGTATCCTCGAATTCCTCGCCGTGGGGGCCTGGAAAGGCGAGATCAGCGGCTCGATCGTGCTGCTGGTGGGCCCGCCCGGAGTAGGCAAGACCAGTATCGGCAAGTCCATTGCCGAGTCGCTGGGCCGGCCGTTCTACCGCTTCAGCGTCGGCGGCATGCGCGATGAAGCGGAGATCAAGGGCCACCGCCGCACCTACATCGGCGCCCAGCCCGGCAAGCTGGTGCAGGCGCTGAAGGACGTCGAAGTGATGAACCCGGTCATCATGCTCGATGAGATCGACAAGATGGGCCAGAGCTACCAGGGTGACCCGGCATCGGCACTGCTGGAAACCCTTGACCCGGAGCAGAACGTCGACTTCCTCGACCACTACCTCGACCTGCGCCTGGACCTGTCCAAGGTGCTGTTCGTGTGCACCGCCAATACCCTCGACTCGATTCCGGGGCCGTTGCTCGACCGCATGGAAGTGATCCGCCTGTCCGGCTATATCACCGAGGAGAAGCTGGCCATTGCCAAGCGTCACCTGTGGCCCAAGCAACTGGACAAGGCCGGTGTGGCCAAGACCAGCCTCGCCATCAGCGACAGCGCCCTGCGCGCGGTCATCGAAGGCTATGCCCGCGAGGCCGGTGTACGCCAGCTGGAGAAGCAACTGGGCAAGCTGGTGCGCAAGGCGGTGGTCAAGCTGCTGGAAAACCCCGAGGCCAAGCTGAAGATCGGTACCAAGGATCTGGAAGGCGCGCTCGGCATGCCGGTGTTCCGTAGCGAGCAGGTGCTGGCTGGCAAAGGCGTGATCACCGGGCTGGCCTGGACCAGCATGGGGGGTGCCACGCTGCCGATCGAAGCTACCCGTATCCACACGCTCAACCGCGGTTTCAAGCTGACCGGCAAACTGGGTGACGTGATGAAGGAGTCCGCCGAAATCGCTTACAGCTACGTCAGCTCCAACCTCAAGCAGTTTGGCGGTGACCCGGGCTTCTTCAACGAAGCGTTCATCCACCTGCACGTGCCCGAAGGGGCTACACCCAAGGATGGTCCGAGCGCCGGCATCACCATGGCCAGTGCCTTGCTGTCGCTGGCCCGTGACCAGGCACCGAAGAAAGGCGTGGCCATGACCGGCGAGCTGACGCTGACCGGGCAGGTGCTACCGATTGGCGGGGTGCGCGAGAAAGTGATTGCAGCGCGGCGGCAGAAGATCTTCGAGCTGATCCTGCCGGAGCCTAACCGGGGTGACTTCGAAGAGCTGCCTGACTACTTGCGTGAAGGCCTGACGGTGCATTTCGCCAAACGCTTCGCCGACGTGGCAAAAGTGCTGTTCTGAACTGCCCCGGCCTCTTTGCGGGTAATACCGCGAAGAGGCCGCTGCCGGCAGCACAAATCTCCTCGATCATCGGTTATCCTCAGGCCGTCACCAGCCTCCGGAGCCAACATGACCGCCCCACGTCTGCTCGTTCCCCTGAGCTTCGCCCTGCTTTCAGCCTGTGCCCAGCAGTCCACCCAGCCCGTCGCACTGGATGCCGAAAGCGAATGCCCCATCCGCATGCGAGTTGGCCAAACGCTCAACTTGAGCCTCCCCAGCAATCCGTCCACCGGCTATCGCTGGCGGGTCGAAAACCCCGCCGCCAACGTGCTGCGCAGCCTCGGCCCGGAGGTGTACAGCGCCCCTGAAGAAGAGGATGTGGTCGGCAGCGCCGGCGTCGCCACCTGGCGCTACCAGGCCAACGGCGTCGGAGAGGCCCAACTGGTATTGGTCTACCAGCAGCCATGGGCCGCAGACGTCGCCCCGGTACAGAGATTCGATTGCAAGGTCATTGTCCGCTGAAGAATCAACTGCGATCGTACGCCATGTGAACCGATTTCAAATACGCGTAGAGCTCTTGTAGCGCGACCGTCAGGCCCATGCTCGCGCTGAGCCTGGAAGGCTGTGCATGGCATTGCTGCAACTCTGGTAGTGCCTCCTCGAACGACTACAACGGGGACAGCTCCAGCCGCTGGTTCTGCCTGGTCAATTCTGTATAAACAAGCGACTCAGCACGCTGGAAAGCCTGTTGTGGGTATCTGTGCCTTGCTGGCTCGGGAGGAAGTCACAGTCCTCCAATAATACGATCGCGCCAATCATGACTTCGTTGAAAGAGCGTTCGACACTCAGCACCAACTTACGAAGCTGGCCAAGTTGTTCCCGCGCACCTGAGCACTTTCATATCCCAGGTTTCTATCAGCTGGAATATCTCGTCCTGCAGGCTCTGCATTTTTAGAAAACAAGGGTGACTGCCGGTATTGGCGTATCGTTTTATTCCCTTCAGGTTTTCCGCTGTCCGCAAGCTACGGATTGCTGGCCAGCACCCGCTCGGTTTTCAAGAAACTGGAAACAGCGCCCCGGCAATTTTTTACTTTGGTAAAAGATTCATTTCATCTATGGCAGGTTGTCCCATCTGAATAGCGATATTTTCTAGATCCTCAAGATATTGGCTTAAGATTTCCAACTTGAAGTTACCCTGCCAGGGTCGGCGTTTATTGAGGCGAACGCATCAGCCGGGATAATCTGATGCTGTGGGAAAGTTCACTGACTTGGGCATAGCGGCGCTACCGATGAAGCGCTGCCATAGCAAGAACCGCCGCCTTTGGCTAAAATGCGCCTCCGTTTCACCCTGTATCGAGCCCGCCGTGAGCAAACAACCCGACCGCCTTTTCGCCCAGCGTCTGGAGCAAGTGCCTGACTTCGTCTTCAATGAGGACGTGGTGCGGGTTTTCCCGGACATGATCAAGCGCTCGGTGCCGGGCTACCCGACCATTGTCGAGAACCTCGGCGTGCTGGCCGCGCGTTTCGCCCAACCGCACACCGCCTTGTACGACCTGGGTGCATCGCTGGGTGCCGTCAGCCAGTCCCTGCGGCGCCACGTGCGCAGTGACGGCTGCAGGGTGATCGCGGTGGACAACTCCGCCGCCATGGTCGAACGCTGCCGCCAGTACCTCACTGCCCAGGACTCGATGTTCCAGGAACTGTTACCGGTACAGGTGCTGGAGGCCGATATCCTGGCCCTGCCGTTCGAACCCGCCTCGGTGGTGGCGATGAACTTCACCCTGCAGTTCATTGCCCCCGAGCAACGCCTGGAACTGCTGGGCCGCATCCGCCAAGCGCTGCTGCCGGGCGGTGCACTGATCCTCTCGGAGAAGCTGCGCTTCGCCGATGAGCAAGAACAGGACCTGCTGAATGAACTGCACCTGGATTTCAAGCGGGCCAATGGCTACAGCGAACTGGAAATCGCCCAGAAGCGCAGCGCCATTGAAAACGTGATGCGCCCCGATACCCTCGAAGCCCATCAACAACGTCTGCGCGCCGCCGGCTTCTCGAAAGTCGTGCCGTGGTTCCAGTGCCTTAACTTCGCCTCGCTGATAGCCCTGCCATGATCGATCTGTCCCCCCTCGTCCGCCGCCTGGCGGGCACGCCCCTGGCTTCCTGGTCGCAAGGCCTGCAAGCACAACTGGAAGCCAAGCTGGAAAAGGGCCACGGTGACCTCGACCGCTGGCGCGGTGCACTCGCTGCCTTGCCCACCTTGCAGCCAAGTGAAATCGACCTGGCCAATGGGCTGCGCCTGGACTGCGAGTGCGACGACGCGACCCGCGCGCAGATGCGCCAGGCGCTGATGGGCCTGTCACCCTGGCGCAAGGGGCCGTTCGACCTGTTCGGCGTGCATGTCGATACCGAATGGCGTTCCGACTGGAAATGGTCCCGGGTCAGCCCACACCTGGACCTCAAGGGCAAGCGCGTGCTCGACGTGGGCTGCGGCAATGGCTACTACCAGTGGCGCATGCTCGGTGCCGGCGCCGACATGGTCATTGGCGTCGACCCCAACTGGCTGTTCTTCTGCCAGTTCCAGGCCGTGCAGCAGTACCTGCCCGAGTTGCCCGCCTGGCACTTGCCGTTCGCCCTGGAAGACTTGCCGGCCAACCTCGAAGGCTTCGATACAGTGTTCTCGATGGGTGTGTTCTACCATCGTCGTTCACCCATCGAACACTTGCTTGCGCTCAAGGACTGCCTGGTCAAGGGCGGTGAACTGGTGCTGGAAACCCTGGTGATCGAGGGCGACGAAAACCAGGTGCTGGTACCGGAAGACCGCTACGCGCAGATGCGCAACGTCTGGTTCCTACCGTCGGTACCCGCCCTGGAGCGCTGGCTGCGCCGTGCCGGTTTCAGTGATGTGCGTTGCGTCGATGTCAGCGTGACCAGCGTCGAGGAACAGCGCAGCACCGAGTGGATGCGCTACCAATCCCTCGGCGATTTCCTCGACCCGAACGACCCCAGCAAGACCCTCGAAGGCCTGCCGGCTCCACGCCGCGCCACCCTGCTGGCACGCAAATAAAAAAGGCGCCCGGTTGGGCGCCCGAAGGCACTTGCGGCAAGGAGCTGTCACGCCGCCGGTGCTGTTGCTTCAGTCCTTGGCCAGCTCGCGGGCCGTTTCCTGCGCTTTGCGTTCACGTTCGGCAACAGCCTGCTGCTTGTCATCCTGCAGGCGCTGCTGTTCCTCGCGAAACGCTTGCCAGAACTGCCTGGAACGCTCCGCACCGCCTTCGGCGTAAACACTTGCGCTGCCCAAGGCCAGGATGGCCAGCAGCAGGTATTGGGTCAGGTTCATCGTGTTTGCCTCGTGATAACCGATCAGACGCGCCCATCCTAGGGGGGGCTGGCTAACGGCAAGGTGAGGCTGAGATTACAGTCTTGCAATGTGGCCTACCGTTGCTCGCCACGGCCTCTTCGCCGCTGACTCCAGCTGCAGGGGTGACCCTGTGCGAGCGGGTTCACCCGCGAACAGGCCGGAACAGACAGCCAGATGACAGCAGAATTACAAATCCGTCATCTGCGCTGCATGTCCTTGCTCGTGCAGTAACATCCTGTCGCTTGACCCTGATGTCACTACAGGGTCGACAATCGCTCCCTTTATCAAACCGAGCCCGCTCATGCGCCTACTGATCATTGAGGACGAACTGCGTACCGCCGACTATCTGCAACAAGGCCTGCGCGAGAACGGTTACATTGTCGACTGCGCCCACACCGGCACCGACGGCCTGCACCTGGCCCGCCAGCAGCCCTACGAGCTGGTCATCCTCGACGTCAACCTGCCCGAACTCGATGGCTGGACCGTATTGCAGCGGCTGCGTGCCGAATCGGCCACACGCATCATGATGCTCACGGCTCACGGTCGCCTGGCTGACCGGGTCAAGGGCCTGGACCTCGGCGCTGACGATTACCTGCTCAAACCCTTCGAGTTCCCAGAACTGCTGGCGCGCATTCGCAGCCTGCTACGGCGCAACGACCAGCAACTGCAGCCCAGCACCCTGCGCGTCGCCGACCTGGAGCTGGACCCCGGTCGCCACCGCGCCTACCGCGCCGGCCAGCGTATCGACCTGACTGCCAAGGAATTCGCCCTGCTGCACCTGCTGATGCGCCAGACCGGCGAGGTGCTTTCGCGTACCCAGATCATCTCACTGGTGTGGGACATGAACTTCGATTGCGACACCAACGTGGTCGAGGTTTCCATCCGCCGCCTGCGAGCGAAGATCGACGACCCGTTCGACAACAAGCTGATCCACACCCTGCGCGGTGTCGGCTACGTGCTCGAGGCACGCTTTTGAACAACGCCAGCCTGTCATTGCGCCTGGGCCTGGGCGTGACGCTGATGGGCGCCGCGCTGGTGTTGCTGCTGGCCTGCCTGGCCGTGTTCGCCCTGGATCACGAGCTGGACAGCCGCGCACGCAAGGACCTGACGCGCAAGATGCTGCAGGTCGAGCACAATTTGCGCGTCGACCTGCGCAACGAAGACCTGGGCACGCGCGCCCATCCGCTGCTCGACCTGGTAATGGGGCATGACAACCTCAGCCTCAGCGTGCTGGCCATCGAGGGGCGCCACCCACACCTGCTGAGCCTCGGTCCGGCTCTGGAATCGCGCATGGGCGAACTGCGTACCGGCACCCGCCTGGCCTTCCACACCTGGCGCGACAGCAACGGCAACCAGCTGCTCACCGCCACCCGCCTGATGCGCCTGCGTGACGACACCCCGGTCAAGGTGATGATGACGCTCAACCGTGCCGACGATAACGCCCTGCTGCAAGCCTACCTGCGCTCCACCTTGTTCGTGCTACCGGTGCTGCTGTTGCTGATCGGCGCCGGGGCCTGGTGGCTCATGCAGCGTGGCCTGAAGCCGTTGCGGCACTTTCGACGGATTGCCGGGCAAGTGTCGGCCCAGGATCTGCAACACCGCTTGCCTGCCAGCGGTCTGCCGCTGGAACTGGCAGAGCTGGCCCGCAGCATCAACGTGATGCTCGACCGGCTCGATCAGGGCGTGAGCCAGCTGTCGCAGTTTTCCGATGACCTGGCCCATGAGTTGCGCACCCCGCTGGGCAACCTGATGGGCAAGGCGCAGGTGACCTTGGCCCGTGAACGGGACAACGCCAGTTACCGCGAAGTGCTGGAAGACAGCATCGAAGAACTGACCCGGCTCAACCGCATCATCAACGACATGCTGTTTCTCGCCCAGGTCAGCCAACCCCAGGCCCAGGTCGCCCTCAAACCCATGGCGTTGGCCGACGAAACGGCGCGGGTGGTCGAGTTGTTCGCCTTCAGCGCCGAGCTGAAAGACGTTGAACTGCGCGTCCAGGGCTGGGGGACGGCGCTGGCGGATCGGCTGATGTTTCAACGGGCATTGTCGAACCTGCTGAGCAATGCCATTCGCCACTGCCCCGACGGCACCGTCGTGGAACTGCACATCGAACGGCTGGGTAGCGAAATTCGCCTGTCGGTGGAGAACCAGGGGCCTGGCATTGCGGCAGAACACTTGCCGCGCCTGTTCGAACGGTTCTACCGGGTGGGCGCGGGGCGCTCGCGGCTAGAGGGCGGCACAGGGTTGGGGCTGGCGATCGTGAAGTCGATCATGCAGCTGCATGGTGGGCGGGTCGAGGTCAGCAGCAGCCCCATGGGGCCTACCCGCTTTACCCTGGTGTTTCTTGCCGAATGATCGGTTGGCCTCTTCGCGGGCTTGCTGGCAAAGAGGCCGTTACAGGTTACCTGGGGCTCAGCGCGAAGCGGCCACGATCAGCGCCTTCATCTCGGCGACTGCAGCCTTGAACCCAACGAACAGCGCGTGCGCCACCAGCGCATGGCCGATGTTGAGTTCATTGATACCCTTGATCGCCGCTACTGCCTCGACATTGTGGTAATGCAGCCCGTGGCCGGCATTGACGATCAGCCCCTGACCCACGCCAAAAGCCACGCCATCGACAATGCGCTTGAGCTCTTCGGCCACTTCGGTCGGCGTCTGGGCGTCGGCGTAACGCCCGGTGTGCAGCTCGATGGCCGGCGCACCCACCCGGCGCGAGGCCTCGATCTGCCGCTCGTCGGCATCGATGAACAGCGACACTTCCGCACCAGTACGTGCCAGGCGCTCCACCGCAGCCTTGATCCGCGCCTCCTGGCCCGCCACGTCCAGGCCACCTTCGGTGGTCAGTTCCTGGCGGGTTTCGGGTACCAGGCAGATATGTGCCGGGCGAATCTTCTCGGCAAAGGCCATCATCTCTTCGGTGACGCCCATCTCGAAATTCATGCGGGTCTGCAGCACATCCTTGAGCAGCAGCACGTCACGTTCCTGGATATGCCGACGATCTTCCCGCAGGTGCACGGTGATGCCATCGGCGCCCGCTTCCTCGGCATCCAGGGCAGCCTTGACCGGGTCAGGGTAACGCGTGCCCCGGGCCTGGCGCAGGGTCGCCACGTGGTCGATGTTTACGCCGAGAAGCATGCGGTTGCTGTGAGTCACGAAAGGCTCTCCTGAAGATTGAGCCCCACAGCATACGTCGTGATCAGCGCTTGCGAAACAGTTCCCGGCTGACCAGCGGTTTTGCCCCCAGGTGAACCGCCAGTGCCTGGCGCATCAGGCGCTTGGCGGCGAGCAAGGCACCTGGGGCATCCCAGTCGGCTTCGGCCAGGGCCAGCAGTTCGGTGCCGCGGAACAGCCCGGGTTGCACCAGCTCGACCCGCTCCAGGCCGGCGTCCACACGCAAGCGGTACAGGCCATCAACCGCGATCGCCTGGTCATTGACGTCGTGGTGCAACGAAAACGCGTAACCGAGCTCGTCCAGCAGCCGCCATTCGAAGGAGCGCAGCAGCGGCTCCAGCGGGCGACCGGCGGCCAAGGCTTGCAAGGTCAGGGTGTAGTGCTCGAACAGCGCCGGGAAAGGCGCTTCGGCGGGCAGCAGGCGCATGAGCAGTTCATTGAGGTACAACCCGCTGAACAGGGCATCGCCATGCAGCCAGGCGGCGATGCCGGCACTGTCCATGCGCCCGACATTTTTCAGCTCGCCACGCCCACGCAGTTCCAGCTCCAGCGGCACGAACGGCCGCACCAGGCTGCCACCCTTGCCACGCGCACGGCGCAGCACGGCGCGCATGCGGCCCTGCGGGGTGAAAAAGTCCACCAGCGCGCTGGTTTCCTTGTAGGCACGGCTGTGCAGCACGTAAGCTGGCTGGCCAACAGGTTGTTCCATAAACGCTCTCTAAAAGCCCCAGACAACTGTGGGAGCGGGTTTACCCGCGAATGCGATGGTGAACCCACTGACGCATTCGCGGGTAAACCCGCTCCCACAGAGTAACCTGAGCCGTCAGGCGAATTTACAGGTCGCCGTAGCCCAGCGAACGCAGGGCGCGCTCGTCGTCGGACCAGCCGCCTTTCACCTTGACCCACAGGTTGAGCATGACCTTGGAGTCGAACAGCACCTCCATGTCCTTGCGCGCCTCGGAACCGATGCGCTTGATGCGCTCGCCCTTGTCGCCAATGATGATTTTCTTCTGGCCGTCGCGCTCGACCAGAATCAGCGCGTGAATGTGCAGCACATGGCCCTGCTGCTTGAATTCTTCGATCTCCACGGTGATCTGGTACGGCAATTCCGCACCCAGCTGGCGCATGATCTTCTCGCGCACCAGTTCGGCGGCCAGGAAGCGGCTGCTGCGATCGGTGATCTGGTCTTCGGGGAAGAAGTGCTCGTTCTCGGGCAGGTGCTTGGCGATTTGTGCCTCCAGCGCCTGGAGGTTGTGCCCCTGCTGCGCGGAAATAGGCATCACTTCAGCATTCGGCAACTGCTCCTGCAGCCATTGCAGGTGCGGGATCAGTTCGGCCTTCTCTTCCATGCGATCGGTCTTGTTGACCGCGATGATCAGTGGGCCCGTCACATACTGCACGCGCTCCAGCACCAGTTGGTCCTCGTCGGTCCATTTGGTGCGGTCGACCACGAAGATCACCACGTCGACGTCTTTAAGGGCCGCCGAGGCATTGCGGTTCATGTAGCGGTTCAAGGCCTTGTCGTTGGCCTTGTGCATACCTGGGGTATCGACGTAGATCGCCTGCACGTCACCCTCGGTCTTGATGCCGAGCATGTTGTGACGGGTGGTCTGCGGCTTGCGCGAAGTGATCGCCAGTTTCTGGCCGAGGATGTGGTTGAGCAGGGTCGACTTGCCCACGTTCGGGCGGCCGACAATGGCCACGTAGCCGCAGCGGGTCGGGTTGCTATCAGTCATTGCCATTCTCCACGCCCAGGGCGATCAATGCAGACGCGGCGGCGACTTGCTCGGCAATACGCCGGCTGACGCCCTGACCACGGCTCTTGTTGTTCAGCAGCACTACCTCGCATTCGACGAAGAAGGTACGGCAATGCGGTTCGCCCTGGATATCCACCACTTCGTAACGTGGCAGCTCACAGCTGCGCGACTGCAGAAACTCCTGCAGGCGGGTTTTCGGGTCCTTGTTGGTATCGACCAGGGTCAGCCCCTCGAACTCGTCGGCCAGCCAGGCCAGCACGCGCTCCCGGGCAGTTTCCATGTCGGCGTCCAGGTAGATGGCGCCAATCAGCGCCTCCAGGGCATCGGCCAGGATCGACTCGCGGCGGAAGCCACCGCTCTTGAGTTCCCCCGAGCCCAGACGCAGATAGTCCCCCAGGTCGAAACCACGGGCCAGACGGGCCAGGGTCTCACCCTTGACCAGGCGCGCACGCAGGCGCGACAGCTGGCCTTCGCGGGCCTGCGGAAAGCGCTCGAACAGCGCCTCGCCGGCGACGAAGTTGAGAATGGCGTCACCGAGAAACTCCAGGCGCTCGTTGTTGCGCCCGGCGTAGCTGCGATGGGTCAGGGCCAGAAGCATCTGGTCCTGGTTCTTGAAGGTATAACCGAGCTTTCGCTCCAGACGGGCAAGGGAAGCAGTCATGCGGCCACCCGTTCGTTGTTCAACGCGTTGTTCAAATCAACATCCTGAAAGACTGTTTGGCTGTGGCCCGCCGCGATGTGCGGCGAATCTCCCGATCCCTGAGAACACAGCCTATGTCAGAAATGCATTCGGCGCTGCCTGCTGGCCAGCGCCGATGGGTATCAATGGATCAGACCGACCCGCGACAGGTTGGGCAGGTGGCTGAGCTTGGGCTCTGGCCAGCTCATCCACACCGCGAAGGCCTTGCCGACGATGTTCCGGTCCGGAACCATGCCGTGCAGTTCCTTCGGGATGTTCGGGTCATCCCAGTAACGGCTGTCGTTGGAGTTGTCGCGGTTGTCGCCCATCATGAAGTAATGGCCTGCCGGCACGGTCCATTGCTGGTCCGGCGGCATGCGGTAACGGCTCATTTCCTTGCGGATCAGGTGTTCGGCCTCGCCGAGCTTTTCCTTGTACAGCTCGGCGCTGCCCAGGGTGCCCGGTTCGGTGCCCACCAGTTGTTCGGCAATTGGCTGGCCGTTGACGAACAACCGCTTGTCGCTGGTGTAGCGCACCTGGTCGCCCGGCAGGCCAACCACTCGTTTGATGTAGTTGACGTTCGGGTCGCTGGGGTAGCGGAACACCATCACATCACCGCGTTGCGGGTCACCCACTTCGATGACCTTCTTGTCGATCACCGGCAGGCGAATGCCATACGAGAACTTGTTCACCAGGATGAAGTCGCCCACTTCCAGGGTCGGTTTCATCGACCCCGACGGAATCTGGAACGGCTCGACCAGGAACGAACGCAGCACCAGCACGATGAACAGCACCGGGAAGAACGACTTGCCGTATTCAACCAGCAATGGCTCCTTGCCCAGGCGCTCGACCACCGCCATCTCGGGCTGGCTGACGCTGCCCTGGTAGTTGGCGATTGCCGCACGCCGGCGCGGGGCCAGGAACAGCAGGTCGATCAAGCCCAGCAGGCCGCAGACGAAGACGGCGATGACTAGCAACAGCGGGAAATTTAGCGACATAGGACCTAGCTATCCAACCTGAGCACGGCGAGGAAGGCTTCCTGTGGAATCTCCACGTTACCCACCTGTTTCATGCGTTTCTTACCGGCCTTCTGCTTCTCCAGCAGCTTCTTCTTACGGCTGACGTCACCACCGTAGCACTTGGCCAGTACGTTCTTTCTGAGCGCCTTGACGGTTGTCCGCGCGATGATCTGGCCGCCAATAGCTGCCTGGATCGCCACGTCGAACATCTGCCGAGGGATCAGTTCCTTCATCTTTTCGGTCAACGCACGGCCCTTGTAGGCCGCGTTGTCGCGGTGCACGATCAATGCCAGGGCATCGACCTTGTCGCCGTTGATCAGTACGTCCAGCTTGACCAGGTTGGCCGACTGGTAGCGATCGAAATGATAGTCCAGCGAAGCATAGCCGCGGCTGGTGGACTTGAGCCGGTCGAAGAAGTCCAGCACCACTTCGTTCATCGGCAGGTCGTAGCGCACCTGCACCTGGCTGCCGAGGAACTGCATGTCGCGCTGCACGCCACGCTTCTCGATGCACAGGGTGATGACGTTGCCCAGGTGCTCTTGCGGCACCAGGATGGTGGCGGTGACGATCGGCTCGCGGAAATCGGCGACAGCCGAAACGTCTGGCAGCTTCGACGGGTTGTCGACGGTGATGGTCTCACCGGTTTTCAGTTCCAGCTCGTAGATCACGCTTGGCGCGGTGGTGATCAGGTCCAGGTCGTATTCGCGCTCCAGGCGCTCCTGGATGATCTCCATGTGCAGCATGCCGAGGAAGCCGCAACGGAAGCCGAAGCCCAGGGCGTCGGAGCTTTCCGGCATGTACTGCAGCGACGAGTCGTTCAGGGTCAGCTTCTGCAGCGCATCGCGGAAGTCCTCGAAGTCGTCGGAGCTGACCGGGAACAGGCCGGCATAGACCTGCGGCTGGATCTTCTTGAAGCCTGGCAGCACTTCGACCTCAGGGGTCGAGGACAGGGTCAGGGTGTCACCGACCGGGGCACCGTGGATGTCCTTGATGCTGGCGATGATGAAGCCCACTTCGCCGGCCTTCAGGTCGGCGGTCTGGGTGTGTTTCGGAGTGAACACGCCCACGCTGTCGACCAGGTGCACCTTGCCGGTGGACTTGACCAGGATCTTGTCGCCTTTCTTGACGCGGCCCTGGCGCACGCGCACCAGCGAGACCACGCCCAGGTAGTTGTCGAACCAGGAGTCGATGATCAGCGCCTGCAGAGGGGCGTCGATCTCGCCTTCAGGCGCCGGGATGGTATGCACCAGGCGCTCGAGCACCTCGTCCACGCCCATGCCGCTCTTGGCGCTGCAGGCCACGGCGTCGGTGGCGTCGATGCCGATGATCTTCTCGATCTCGTCCTTGACGCGATCCGGGTCGGCCTGGGGCAGGTCCATCTTGTTCAGAACCGGCATGACTTCCAGGCCCTGCTCGATGGCGGTATAGCAGTTGGCCACGGACTGGGCCTCGACGCCCTGACCGGCGTCCACGACCAGCAACGCGCCTTCACAGGCTGCCAGCGAGCGCGAGACTTCGTAGGTGAAGTCGACGTGGCCGGGGGTGTCGATGAAGTTCAGCTGGTAGGTCTTGCCGTCCTGCGCCTTGTAGTGAAGCGTGACGCTGTGGGCCTTGATGGTGATACCGCGCTCACGCTCCAGGTCCATGGAATCGAGCACCTGGGCTTCCATCTCGCGTGCCGACAGGCCACCGCACATCTGGATGAAACGGTCGGCCAGCGTCGACTTGCCATGGTCGATGTGGGCGATGATGGAGAAATTGCGGATATGACTCAAATCACTCACGGGTCAACACTCGAAAAGGCTGCGAGCCGGACGCCCGCCGAAAAATAGCCGGGAATTGTACCTTAAGCCGCAGCAGGCTGCCACGACCACTGACCGACCAAACCGTACGCACCGTGTACGGCTACCGCTGCAACCTATCAGTTCTGTCAGTAGAGCCCCCTTGCCACGCCCTCCTAGAATGGAGGCCAGACAACCCGAGGGCTAGCCAATGAAACAGGTACGACAAGCCGGCGCATTGAATCCTGAGTTTGGCATCGGAGGCATTGCAGAACTCCCTTCCTTCAATGGCTGGACCGACAGGCACAGCACCGGCATGACATTCCAAGGATCCAGAATCCTGGTAGGAGCGCGGGCATTCCTGGCCCCGCGGGAAAATTACGCCATGGCACGCTTCGGTGCAGACGGAAAGCCTGATCTGACGTTCGGAAAAGATGGAGCGGTTGCAGGTCAGTTTTCCGAGGGTGCGCTTTCCAGTTGCGAAGACATCACCAGCTCGCCCAGCGATAGCGATGCAATCTGGCTTCTCGGGCGCGCGCAACCGGACCCTTTCACTCCCGGACGGCTTTTGCTGGCAAAATTCGATCGCGACGGCCAAGCCTCGCCCGTCGAGCACACGCTGGAAGTCGAAGAAGGTGCGTCGCCTGTGAGACAACAATCCCGCCTGACCCTGCACGACGACAACATCCTGGTTTCCGCCAATTTCGACGTCGGGCTGCCCCGCATCTACAAGCTGGATGCCCACGGCAATCCCGGCTTCAGAGGCAAGCAGTACATCCAGGTCAAATTCGCAACGGATGAAGTCAGAATTGCCGCCCTGGCCGTCAGCGGCGAGGCCTTCCTGGCCAGCGGCTCGCTGAAAAAACCAGACGGCAGCCACGCCGGCTTCGTGGCGCGCTTCCATCCGGACGGCACACTCGACACGCAGTTCGGCAACCAGGCAGGGTTTCTTGTGCTCAAAGCAAACGAGAACAATACCTGGAGCCACGGACTGGTGGTCCAACCATCGGGGCAGTTGACCGTGGTTGGCCAATCACACGACGCCACAACCGAGGCGAAACGAGCGCTGATCTGGCAATTCACTGCGCAAGGGGCAATCGACCCCAGCTTCAACCAAGGCCAACCACTGCTGATCGGCTTCGACGAAGGCAATGACGATGGCTGGTACTCGGCTGTCGCTCAGCCAGAGGGAAAGTTGCTGGCATTTGGCCGCTCAGCCACGGATACGGTTTATGCCATGCGTTTCAACGCCGACGGCAACGTGGATGACGCTTTCCAATTGGCATTGGTCTTGACCGCTACAGACCGGATTGAATCCCTCTGGCGCTTGAACGATACCCTGCTTGCCGTAAACGCGACTGGCCCGGCCGGGCCGACAGGCATGGTATTCAGTTTCCTGAACACATAAAAAAGAACCCGGCGCCTCAGGCGCCGGGTTCTTGCTGAAACGACAAGCCTTTATTCAGCCAGCTTGAAGGTAATGAAGCTCGCGCGTCCCTGACGCAGCACACGCATCGACACCGAACGGTTCTTCGGCAGCTCCTTGGCAATTTCGGTGAATTCCTTGGCCGAGCCGATGGCCTGGTTGTTCAGGTGGCTGATGATGTCACCTGGACGCAGGCCGATCATTGCGGCCGGGCCATCCTGGACTTCCTTGATCACCACACCGCCTTTCAGCTCCAGGGATTTCTTCTGCTCGGCGGTCAGGTCGGCCACCGATACGCCCAGGCGGTTGCTGCTACGCTCGGCACTGCCTTCGGCGCCAGTGGTGATGTCGGCGTCATCGTCCGGCAATGCACCGACACTGATGTCCAGGGTCTGGCGCTTGCCATTGCGGATGATTTCCAGCTTGGCCTTTTCGCCATCCTTGAGGCTACCCACCAGGTGCGGCAGGTCTGCCGACATGATGATCGGCTGGCCGTTCATGCTCAGGATCACGTCACCGACCTGCAGGCCGCCTTTGGCGGCAGGGCCGTTTTCCAGTACCTGGGCGACCAGCGCGCCGGCCGGTTTGTCCAGGCCGAAGGACTCGGCCAGGTCCTTGTTGACCTCCTGGATCACCACACCAAGCCAGCCACGGCTGACCTTGCCGTCTTTCTTCAGCTGGTTGGAAACATCGATCGCCACATCGATCGGGATGGCGAACGACAGGCCCATGAACCCGCCGGAACGGGTGAATATCTGCGAGTTGATACCCACCACCTCGCCGTTCATGTTGAACAGCGGGCCACCGGAGTTGCCGGGGTTGATGGCCACGTCGGTCTGGATGAACGGCACATAGGTGTCGTTGGGCAGGGTACGGCCCTTGGCACTGACGATGCCTTTGGTCACCGAGTGGTCGAAGCCGAACGGCGAACCGATGGCCAGCACCCACTCGCCCACTTTCAGTTTTTCCGAATCCCCCAGCTTCACGGTCGGCAGGTTCTTGCCCTCGACCTTGAGCAGGGCCACGTCGGTGCGCGGGTCGGTGCCGACCAGCTTGGCCTGCAGCTCGCTGCGGTCCGACAGGCGGACGATGATCTCGTCGGCATCGGCCACCACGTGGTTGTTGGTCAGCACGTAGCCATCGCTGGAAATGATGAAGCCCGAACCCAGCGATTGAGCTTCGCGCTGGCGGTCACCGCGCGGCGAGCGTGGCTGCTGCGGCATGTTGCGCTCGAAGAACTCGCGGAACATCGGCGGCAGGCCTTCCAGGTCTGGCATCTCCCCGGCGGCCATGCGGCGGTCCGGCAGCTTCTGCTTGGTACTGATGTTGACCACGGCTGGCGAGGCCTGCTCGACCAGGGTGGTGAAGTCCGGCAGGGCTTCCTCGGCCTGGGCGGTGAGCACCTGGCCGAGCATCAGCACGGCGGCGAACATCGATAGGTAGGATTTCAAGCGTGGTATTGACATACGGCTCCCGTCACAACGAGCGGTAGTTTAGAAAGGCCCTGCCCAAAGCAGGAAAGGCCAGGCTCCAAGAAGCCTGACCTATAGAAAATTTGCCGAAGGATTGCAAATGACAATGCTTTAATTTCATTTCAGGCGCATGTCCGCTTGCCTGGACACCGCCGGCAGATACCGCCGGCAAAGGCGCGCAATCACTGGCGCGCCTGGGCATCCTGGGGACGCATGGACAGGGCCACACGCTCTGCAGTACCCAGCGGAATTTCGCCGACCACGGTGACCATCACCTTGCCCTTGGGCGTGTTCAGGCGCCGCGATACTGCCGACGTGGGGCCAAGCTGGGTACGCATGTCGTTCCCGCCGTCATCGTCCACCTGTTCGAGGAACACCGAGAAGCGGGCCAGGCCATCGTCATACATCAGGCTGCTGACCGCACCACCCTGCTTCGGATCACGGCGCACCGAACTGTTGATCAGTTCGAACCCTGGCGGCAGCCAGTCCGAACGCCAACCGGCGACCTTGTCATTGCTGGCAGCGGCCACATGTTGCACGGGTTTGCACGCAGCGCTGGCACGCAGGTCTTCGTCACTGGGCACTTCAGCATCGAGGCGGGTCATCTGGAAGCGCTCCAGCAACTGCCCCTTGTCATTGATCATCAACGAGCGCAGCGGCAACCCGGTTGCGCGGTCCAGATGCAATTCAAAGGCATAGCGGTGCTGGTCACGCGGGGTGAGCGTCACGATCACGGCATCGCGCCCGGCGACGCGCGACTTGCCCGCCACGCTCAAATCGTACCAACCCATCAGTTTCAGGGGATCAAGCAGGCGCTGGGCGGCGTCCGCAGGCGGCGTCACGCCACCGGCCAAAGCACCGCTGACGCATTCGACCTTGCCATCCACGCGCACGACTTCCTGGGCGGCGCCGTCGAGCTGCAGGAGCCGCTCGCTGACCTTGCCGTTTTCGACCTTGTGCCAGATCTCGTGGGAGGAGAAGCTGCCGTTACGTTCGTAGACAAAAGAGCCCTGGTAGCTCTGCTTTTGCTCGGCCTGTGCCAGCTTGTTCAACCACTCGCCCGCCTCGGGCGAGGAATTGGCCGCCAATGCTGGCACCATCATGCAGCTGCCAATCAGCAGCGACAGGAGAGGTAGCGCGCGCATGATCCTCCTTACTTAACGGTTTTCCAGGCTGGCGGCGCGGGCATACGGCAATGCGGTTTCAGTGCCCTTCAGCGCAGATTCCTGGGCATGCTGGCGTAGATAGCCTGGCAGACGCTGATCCCAGCCGGCCTGGTTCTGCAGCACGCCGTTGGCCATCGGCCCGGTCGGTTGCTCACTGCTCTCACTATAGCCTGCCAAAACGGCAGGGCCTTGTGCTTGTGGCACAGTCAGCCCTTGCTGGGCAGGTTGCTGGGCAGCCAGCTGGGCGCCAGTGATCTCGTCCTGGTTGTACATGCGTACACCGGCCAGCACCGCAACGGTAACCGAGGCAGCTACCGCCAGGCGGCCAATGCTGCGCCACGGCCCCTTCTTGACCTTGGCCGGCACGGCCTCGTCAGCCAGGGCGGCAGAAACCGCGGAGGCGATATCCAAGTTCGGCAGCAGCAGCTCCTTGTGCATGGCTGCGCGGGCAACCTGGTAACGCGACCAGGTGGCACGGGTTTCAGCATCGTCGACGGCATTCAATACCCGACGCAGTTCAAGCTCGTCCGCTTCGTTATCCATTACCGCGGACAGCGATTCCTGCAAAGCTTCACGACTCATGGCGGTTCCTCTCTTGGCTGTCGCCGCTGTCTCAGGTTTCCTGCAACAAAGGTTGCAGGGCTTTGTCTATGGCCTCCCGAGCGCGGAAGATTCGAGAGCGCACGGTACCCACCGGACATTGCATGACACTGGCAATGTCTTCGTAACTCAGTCCGTCGAACTCGCGCAGGGTCAGGGCCGTGCGCAGGTCTTCCGGCAGTTGCTGGATGGTGCGATGGACAGTGCCTTCGATTTCATCCCGCAACAACGAGCGCTCTGGGGACTCGAGATCCTTGAGACCATGATCGCCGTCGTAAAACTCCGCATCCTCAGAGCTCACATCGCTGTCTGGTGGCCGTCTTCCACGGGACACCAGGTAGTTCTTCGCCGTGTTGATGGCGATGCGGTAAAGCCACGTATAAAACGCACTGTCTCCGCGGAAATTGCCAAGCGCACGGTAGGCCTTGATGAAGGCTTCCTGTGCTACATCCTGGGCCTCGTGGGTATCGTGAACGAACCGCACGATCAACCCGAGAATCTTGTGCTGATACTTCAGCACCAACAGATCGAACGCTCGCCTGTCGCCGCGCTGAACGCGCTCGACAAGCTGCTGATCCTCTTCCTGGGTTAGCATGAACACTCCTCAGTGAACTCGAAGGAGCGTTGCATCAGCCATCGTTCAGGCTTGCAACCATAGACTCGGGCTTTGCGCAAAAGTTCTCCCCTCCAAGCAAGTTTCCTGCAGCCCTTGGTCGGCTTGCACGAAAGACGCGGCACGGTCACGGCCGGCTACGTCGATAATCAGGTTTCGAGTACGCAGGGACAGCCCGGACAGGCCTGCCGCCCTGCGTCGCCGCGGCAAGTTGTGGCGCGTGGGCAGCCTTCATAGGATTTGCGGCCATGCCGGAAAGTTCCCACAAAGGTTGTCGCGACCAGGCAAGTGGCATGGAAATTGGCCACCGGGGGCTGCTATAAAGGCAACCCGGCCAGCTTTAACGATAGTTTCACAATGCCATCGGCGCGTGACTATTGTGCCGCGCCCCCTCCAAAGAATACTAGTGTCCCGACATGAGCCAACAATTCCAACATGATGTCCTGGTGATCGGCAGCGGTGCCGCCGGTCTCAGCCTGGCACTGAACCTCCCCAGCCACCTGCGAGTCGCCGTACTCAGCAAGGGCGACCTGGCCAACGGCTCGACCTTCTGGGCCCAGGGCGGTGTCGCGGCAGTGCTGGACAATACCGATACCGTCCAGTCGCATGTCGAGGACACCCTCAATGCCGGCGGCGGCCTTTGCCATGAAGAGGCAGTACGCTTTACCGTCGAACACAGCCGCGAAGCCATCGAGTGGCTGATCGAGCAAGGTGTGCCCTTTACCCGTGACGAGCACTACAGCGTCGACGACGGCGGCTTCGAGTTCCACCTGACCCGCGAAGGCGGCCACAGCCACCGGCGCATCATCCACGCTGCCGATGCCACCGGCGCCGCTATCTTCACCACGCTGCTGGGGCAGGCCCGCCTGCGCCCGAACATCCAGTTGCTGGAGCAGCGCGTGGCGGTCGACCTGATCACCGAGCGTCGCCTCGGCCTGCCTGGCGAACGCTGCCTGGGTGCCTACGTGCTCGACCGCAACACCGGCGAGGTGGATACCTTCGGCGCGCGTTTCACCGTGCTCGCCACTGGCGGCGCGGCCAAGGTCTACCTGTATACCAGCAACCCCGATGGTGCCTGCGGCGACGGCATCGCCATGGCCTGGCGGGCCGGTTGCCGGGTGGCGAACCTGGAGTTCAACCAGTTCCACCCGACCTGCCTGTATCACCCACAGGCCAAGAGTTTCCTGGTCACCGAAGCCCTGCGCGGCGAAGGCGCCCTGCTGCGCCTGCCCAATGGTGAGCGTTTCATGCCACGCTTCGACCCCCGCGAAGAACTGGCCCCGCGCGACATCGTGGCCCGCGCCATCGACCACGAGATGAAGCGCCTGGGCGTGGACTGCGTGTACCTGGACATCACCCACAAACCGGCCGACTTCATAAAGAGCCACTTCCCCACCGTGTACGAGCGCTGCCTGGCCTTCGGCATCGATATCACCCGCCAGCCGATCCCGGTGGTACCGGCAGCGCACTATACCTGCGGCGGGGTGATGGTCGACGATCGCGGCCACACCGATGTGCCGGGCCTGTATGCCATCGGCGAAACCAGCTTCACCGGCCTGCATGGTGCCAACCGCATGGCCAGCAACTCGCTGCTGGAATGCTTCGTCTATGGCCGTGCCGCCGCGGCCGACATCCAGGCGCACCTGGATGAAGTGACCATGCCCAAGGCCCTGCCCGGCTGGGACGCCAGCCAGGTCACCGACTCGGACGAGGACGTGATCATTGCGCACAACTGGGACGAACTGCGGCGTTTCATGTGGGACTACGTCGGCATCGTGCGCACCAGCAAGCGCCTGCAACGAGCGCAGCACCGCATTCGCCTGCTGCTGGACGAAATCGACGAGTTCTACAGCAACTACAAGGTCAGCCGCGACCTGATCGAATTGCGCAACCTGGCGCAGGTGGCCGAGTTGATGATCCTGTCGGCCATGCAGCGCAAGGAAAGCCGCGGACTGCATTACACCCTGGATTACCCGGGGATGCTGGACGAGGCCAAGGACACTATTCTTAGTCCTATCTGAAAGTTGTGGCGCCTGCGAGATCGAGCGCCGCACGGGCGGCGCTCGATCTCGCAGGCGCTGAAGCCGCCACGACGAACACCTGTCAGCCCTGACTCGCCCCAACCCCTGCCCACCTGCGCCGGCTGAATTTCAACCGCACCCGCAAGCGCCGGTGCTCATCAGCCCCCAGCGCATCCCGTGGCACGCATTGGCTCTCCCCCAACCAGCGCCCCGCCCGCACAAAGCGCAACACCACCAGCGCCGGCAACGCCACGCTGTCCCGGCACAAGCGCACCGGCTGCCAGCCACGGGCACGGCTGAACACCTGCCAACCGCGCACATCACGGCGCAGGCCAACAACGGCATGCTCATGCGTCAGCAGAATACGTCGGGGAATGGCCCAGCCAGCGTGGGCAATACAGGCGGCGACAACAGCAAGGGCCGACCACCCGGGCAGCGGGCTCGCCCATACGGCAAACCACGCCAGTACCTGGCACCCCAGGTAGGCCGCCAGCAGCAGGCGCGAGCCTTGCCAGCGGCACTCGAAGCACTCACTTGGGCTGGACACGGTCCAGGATGATGCGAACCATGCGCTGCAGCTCCGGGTCTTCGGACTCGGTGCGCTCCATGAACCAGCCGAACATGTCCTGATCCTCGCAGCTCAACAGACGCACGTAGAGTTCGCGGTCGGTTTCGTTGAGCGTGGGGTAGACTTCCTGGGTGAAAGGCACCAGCAGTACGTCCAGTTCCAGCATGCCGCGGCGGCTGTGCCAGAAAAGCCGGTTGAGTTCAGTTTGTTCGACCATGGGGCCCTCCTCGAATGGCCCGCCAGTATACAGCCAGGCGAGCGAAGCGACACCGGGCGTTGGTCTAGTCACCTACCTATTTTGTTACCGGCGTTCTATGATGGCCGCCAGTCTTTAAGCCACCGCGATGACCCATGGCCGATTCCGCTTTCTTCTGCCCCCTGTCCCACGAGGGCATCCTCGCCGTCCGCGGCTCCGATGCAGGCAAGTTCCTGCAAGGCCAGCTGACCTGCAACATCAACTACCTCAGCCCGGAACACGCCAGCCTCGGCGCCCGCTGCATGGTCAAGGGGCGCATGCAGTCAAGCTTCCGCATCCTGCCCGAAGGCAATGGCTACCTGCTGGCCATGGCCAGCGAGTTGCTCGAACCCCAGTTGGCTGACCTGAAGAAGTACGCCGTGTTTTCCAAGGCCACACTGACCGATGAAAGTGCCGCCTGGGCACGCTTCGGCCTGCAGGGTGGCGAAACGGCATTGCGGGCGCTGGGGCTCGATGTGCCCGCTGCCGCTGGCAGTACCGTTCGTCATGAAGGCCTGGTGGCTGTCGCCGTTTCCGCAGGGCGCGTGGAGCTGTGGGTGCCAGCCGACAACGCCGGCAAGGTACGCCAGGCGCTGGCCGCCGCCCTGCCCGAAGGCAGCCTCAACGACTGGCTGCTGGGACAGATTCGTGCCGGTATCGGCCAGGTCATGGGGCCGACCCGTGAGCTGTTCATTCCGCAGATGATCAACCTGCAGGCGGTCGACGGCGTCAGCTTCAAGAAAGGCTGCTACACCGGGCAGGAAATCGTCGCCCGCATGCAGTACCTGGGCAAGCTGAAGCGTCGCCAGTACCGGCTGGCCCTGGACCAGCAAGCCATTCCGGCTCCGGGTGAGGAGATTTTCTCGCCCACCCATGGTTCCTCGGTCGGTGAGGTGGTGCTTGCCGCCAGCACGGGTTCGGGCTGCGAGCTGCTCGCAGTGCTCAGCGCCGAAGCAGTGGACGATGACAACCTGCACCTGGGCAGCCTCGGCGGCCCGCGCCTGCAGGTACTGACCCTGCCCTACGAACTGGACCGCGACCGGGAAATCCAGCGCTGACCAGCCTGCCCCGCCCCCGTGGCGGGGCCGCACCACCACTGCGGTAGACACGCCCATGAACAAGCTGGCCGAGATGGTTCAAGCACAATTGCTCGATGCCATCGAAAAGGATGACCTGGTCCTGCCGACCCTGCCCGAGGTTGCCTTGAGCATCCGCGAGGCAGCGGAAGACAGCGAAATCAGCGTAGCGGCCCTGAGCAAGGTGATCAGTCGCGATGCGGCGCTTTCAGCGCGCCTGATCAAGGTTGTCAACAGCCCGCTGCTGCGCGCGGCGGTCGAAGTCACCGACTTGCACACTGCCATCACGCGGCTGGGTATCAACTACAGCTGCAACCTGGCCATTGGCCTGGTGATCGAGCAGATCTTCCACGCCCGCGCTCCGGCGGTTGAACAGAAGCTTCGTGATATCTGGGCCAACAGCCTGGATGTGGCGGGTATCAGTTACGAGATCTGTCGGCGGTTCACGCAACTCAAGCCAGACCAGGCCACCCTCGGTGGGCTGGTCCACCAGATTGGCGCGCTGCCGGTATTGATCTATGCCGAAGAGCACAACGAGCTGCTGTCCGACCCGGTGTGCCTGCATTACGTGATCGAACACATCCAGCCAGTGCTGGGCGACAAGATCCTCAAGGCCTGGGATTTCCCGGAGCAGCTGGTCAACCTGCCTGGCCAGGTACAGGACCTGGACCGGCAGACCGACCGGATCGACTATATCGACATCGTGCAGATCGCTCGGTGCATCAGCCAGCGCGGTCGCCACCGGCCGTTGGCGGCGCTGCCGGCGTATCGCCACCTGGGCCTGCCGTTCGGCACCGAGCTGGAGGTAGATGAACTGATCGATGCGCGGAGCATGCTGCGCTGACCGGCGTCAGCCAGTGCCGGCCTCTTCGCGGGTTAACCCGCTCCCACAGGTATAGCGTAGCCTTCTGCAGCGGCGCGGTCCCTGTGGGAGCGGGTTTACCCGCGAAAGGGCCGGTACAGGCAACACATCAATCCGCGATGAAACTCACCCGCACCCGCAAGCCGCCCTTGGCGCCATCATGCAGGCTCACCTGGGCCAGGTGTGCCCGGCAGATTTCACCAACAATGGCCAAGCCCAGCCCGCTCCCCTGCGCACTGCGCCGATAGAAGCGCTCGAACACGCGCTCACGCTCGGCCTCGGGAATCCCCGGCCCGTCGTCTTCCACTTCCAGCACCGCTGGCGCCAGCACTCGCAAGATCACGTTGCCACCCGCAGGCGTATGCGCCAGCGCATTGTCCACCAGGTTGCTCAACAGCTCGTTGAGCAGCGTCGGCTCCCCTTTCAGCCACACCGGCGCTTCGGCTTCCAGGGCCAGCGCCACCCCACGCTTGTGCGCCAGCGGGGCCATGGCCATGCCCAGTTCGCGCGCCAACTGGCTCAGGTCCAGGCGCTGCGCGCCGCCTTCGGCAATCGCCCGCGCGCCGTTCTCGACCCGCGCCAGCGACAACAGCTGGTTGGCCAGGTGGGTCAGCCGATCGGTACCCTGGGCCGCGGCTTCCAGGGTCTGCCGCCATTCCTGTGGTTCCGATGAACGCAAGCCCAGCTCGACCCGGGCCTTGAGCGCGGCCAACGGCGTGCGCAATTCGTGGGCAGCGTCGGCAATGAATTGCGCCTGCCGCTCGAACTGGCCGCGCAAGCGCTCGGTGAAGTGGTTCAAGGCCCGTACCAGCGGGCCGAGTTCATGTTGCACCTGCACCACCGGCAACGCCCGCAGATCGTCCGGCTGGCGCTCTTCCACCGCCGTCCGCAAGCGCTCCAGTGGCCGCAACGCGGCGCTCACGGCAAACCACACCAACACCAACGCACCCAGTGCCAGCATGCCCAGACGCAACAGGGTATCGGCCATCAGGCCACGGGCCATGCGCACCCGGGCTTCCTCGGTCTCGGCCACGCGGATTTCCGCCATGCCGTTCATGTTGGGTTCGCTCACCGGCTTCAACAGGCTGACCACGCGCACGTCCTGGCCCAGGTAGGTGGCGTTGTAGAACCGCGCCAGCGCCGGGTAGTCATCGGTTCGCGGCGTGCCCGGCGGCGGCGCAGGCAGGTTCTCGTAGCCGGAGATCAGCCGCTGCTGGATGTCCAGCACCTGGTAATAGATGCGTCCGGCACTGTCGTAGGCGAAGGTGTCCAGGGCCACGTACGGCACGTCCGCGCTGAGCGAGCCGTCGCGCTGGGACAGGCCAGCGGCAATGGTCCGCGCCGAGGCCAGCAAGGTACGGTCATAGGCCGTGTCGGCGGCCTCGCGGCCATTCCAGTAGGCGCTCAGGCCGCTGGCCAGCATCAGCACCACCAGCAGCAAGGCCAGATTGCCGAGCAAGCGCCCGCGCAGGCTGCCGTTGTCACGCATCGCGGTGCTCGAGCAGGTAGCCCAGGCCGCGGAAGGTGACGATGGCAACCGGGTGACCGTCGAGCTTCTTGCGCAGGCGGTGGATGTAGATCTCGATGGCGTCGGGGCTGGCCTCTTCGTCGAGGCCGAACACCTGGGCGGCCAGTTGCTCCTTGCTCATCACCCGCCCCGGGCGCGCGATCAACGCTTCCAGCACACTCTGTTCGCGCGAAGTCAGGGTCAGGTTGTCGCTGCCCAGGGCGAAGCGCCGGGTGTCCAGGTCGTACACCAGCGGCCCGCAGCGTTGCTGGCGCTCGCCGCCGAGCACGCTGCGGCGCAGCAGGGCCTTGACCCGGGCTTCCAGTTCGGTCAGCTCGAACGGCTTGGCCAGGTAGTCGTCGGCGCCCAGGTTCAGGCCGTGGACACGGTCCTTGACGTCGCTGCGTGCGGTCAGCATCAGCACTGGCAAGGTCTTGCCGCGACCGCGCAGGCGCGCCAGCACCTCGAAACCGTCCATGCGTGGCAGGCCGACGTCCAGCACGGCCACGGCATATTCCTCGCTGGCCAGGGCCAGGTCGGCGGCCACGCCGTCGTGCAGCACGTCGACGGTCAGGCCATGGCTCTTCAAGGCCTGGGCCACGCTTTCGGCCAGTTGCAGGTGGTCTTCGACCAGTAGCACACGCATCGGATTCTCCCTGCTCGGGTGGGGCGGTGGCGCGGAGTGTACCGCTGTCGGCAGGCCTGTGAAGCCCTGTCGACAAACCTTTCACGCTGAAAGGTTAGCGAAAGGTTGATTACCTAGCATCGCACCACGGTCGCCCTTCGCGCCGAACAAAGCACCAGCAAGGTGCAACCAATAAGAACAATAATCGGAGCCAACAGTGATGCTGTCATTGCAGCCGCAGGCGTTCACGCCTACCCGTTCCTTTGCCGCACGCCCCTCTGCCATCGCCAGCGCCCTTGCGCTTGCCGGTGTCGCCCCGATCAGCCAGGCCGCCTTCTTCGAAGACAGCACGGCAACCTTCGAAACCCGCAACATGTACTTCAACCGCGACTTCCGCGACGGCACCAGCGCGCAGCAATCCAAGCGCGACGAATGGGCCCAGGGCTTCATGGTCAACTTCGAGTCCGGCTATACCGACGGCACCGTAGGCTTCGGCCTGGATGCGCTGGGCATGCTCGGCATCAAGCTCGACTCCAGTCCCGACCGCACCGATACCGGCCTGCTGCCTACCCATGATGACGGCAAGGCTGCCGACGAGTATTCCAAGCTGGGCCTGACCGGCAAGGTGAAGGTATCGCAGAGCGAACTGAAGATCGGCACCCTGATCCCGGAACTGCCGACCCTGCAACCCAACGACGGGCGCATCCTGCCGCAAACCTTCGAAGGTGGCCTGCTCACCTCGAAGGAGATCAAGGGCCTGACCTTCACCGGCGGCCGCCTGGACAAGGCCAAGGATCGCAACGACACCAACTGGGAAGACCTGGCCCTGAACAACAAGAACGGCCGCTTCGGTGGCTCGTTCAGCGCCGACAATCTGGACCTGGCCGGCCTCGACTACCAGTTCACCGACCGCATCACCGGCAGCTATCACTTTGCCCAGCTGGATGACATCTACCGTCAGCAGTTCATCGGCCTGCTCGCCACCCAGCCATGGGGCCCGGGCACCTTCGGCGCCGACCTGCGCCTGGCCGTGAGCGACGACGCCGGCGCTGCCAAGGCCGGCAACATCGATAACACCACCCTCAACGGCATGCTCAGCTACGCCCTGGGCGGGCACAAGGTCAGCGCCGCCTGGCAGCAGCTGTCCGGCGACAGCGCCTTCCCCTACATCGATGGCGCCGACCCGTACCTGGTCAACTTCGTCCAGATCAACGACTTTGCCAATGCCGACGAGCGTTCCTGGCAGGCGCGCTACGACTACAACTTCGCCGCGCTCGGCGTGCCCGGCCTGACCTTCATGACCCGCTACATCAGCGGTGACAATGTCAGCCGCGCCGCGGGTGGCGAGGGCAAGGAGTGGGAACGCGATACCGAAATGAAGTACGTGGTACAAAGCGGCCCGTTGAAAAACGTCGCCGTACGCCTGCGCAACGCCACCTTCCGTTCCAATTTCGCCCGCGATGCCGACGAAGTCCGGCTGCTGGTGAGCTACAGCGTGGCGCTGTGGTAAACCGATCGCGCTAACCCAACAGCGGTAAACCGATAACAACAACGCTTACGGAGATAACCGATGACCTTTTCACTGCGCCGCCTCGTCCTCGCTACCGGCTGCCTGCTGCTGGCCGGCAATGCCCTCGCTGGCGAACCGAAACGCCCTGAATGCATCGCCCCCGCCTCACCCGGCGGCGGCTTCGACCTGACCTGCAAGCTGGTGCAAAGCGCCCTGGTGGAGGAAAAGATCCTCAGCAAGCCGATGCGCGTCACCTACATGCCAGGTGGGGTCGGCGCAGTGGCCTACAACGCCGTGGTAGCCCAACGGCCGGCCGATGCCGGGACCTTGGTCGCCTGGTCCAGCGGCTCGTTGCTGAACCTGGCCCAGGGCAAGTTCGGCCGTTTCGATGAAAACGCGGTGAAATGGCTGGCCGCCGTCGGCACCAGCTACGGCGCCATCGCGGTGAAGAGCGACTCGCCCTACCAGACCCTCGATGACCTGGTCGCGGCGCTGAAGAAAGACCCGAGCAAGGTGGTGATCGGCTCGGGCGGTACCGTTGGCAGCCAGGACTGGATGCAGACCGCGTTGATCGCCAAGGCGGCGGGCATCAACCCGCGCGACCTGCGCTACGTGGCCCTGGAAGGCGGTGGCGAAATCGCCACGGCGCTGCTGGGCGGGCACATCCAGGTGGGCTCGACCGACATCTCCGACTCCATGCCACACATCCAGAGCGGCAACATGCGCATTCTCGCGGTGTTCTCGGAAAACCGCCTGGACGAGCCCGAGATGAAAGACATCCCCACCGCCAGGGAACAGGGCTACGACATCGTCTGGCCTGTAGTGCGTGGTTTTTACCTCGGGCCGAAGGTGAGCGACGAAGACTACGCCTGGTGGAAGCAGTCGTTCGACAAGATGCTGGCCTCGGAAGACTTCGCCAAGCTGCGTGACCAGCGCGAGTTGTTCCCGTTCGCCATGACCGGTGAAGAGCTGGACGGTTATGTGAAGAAGCAAGTGGCTGACTACAAGACCCTGGCCAAGGAATTCGGCCTGATCCAGTAACACGCCAACACCGCTCTTTGCAGGAGCGGCCTTGTGTCGCGCAAGGGCGCTCCTGCAGAGGGTCTGCGCCTTGCCGAAAAACCAGAGGATTCCCCCATGATCCTGCAACGCATCTTCGCCCTGGCCCTGCTGGCGGTGTGTGCCGCCCTGGCCGTGATGGCCTGGCCTTACCAGGCGGCGTTTTCCTATGAACCGGTGGGCCCGCGCGCCTATCCGCTGCTGATGCTCGGCCTGATGGGCCTGGGCCTGCTGTACCTGGTGTTCCGCCCAACGCCCATCGTGCGCAAGGACGACGAGCCGGAACTGGACCGCGAAACCCTGACCAAGATCAGCGCCTGCGTCGGCCTGCTGATCGTGTTCGCCAGCACCTTCGAAGCCCTGGGCTTCATCCTCAGCAGCATCCTGATCGGCGTGCCCATGGCGCGCCTGTACGGCGGCCGCTGGCTGCACAGTTTCATCGTGGTGGCATGCATGAGCCTGTTCCTCTACTGGCTGTTCGACCGCGTGATGGACGTGCCCCTGCCCCTTGGCCTGCTGAGCGTACTGGAGAACTGACACATGGATACCTTGAGCTACCTGGGCCAGGGCTTCGGCGTCGCCCTGTCCCCCTATAACCTGGTCACTGCCCTCACCGGTACGCTGATCGGCACCGTGGTCGGCCTGCTGCCGGGCCTGGGCCCGATCAACGGCGTGGCCTTGCTGATCCCCATCGCCTTCGCCCTCGGCCTGCCGCCGGAGTCGGCGCTGATCCTGCTGGCAGCGGTGTACCTGGGCTGCGAATACGGCGGTCGGATCAGCTCGATCCTGCTGAACATCCCGGGCGAGGCCTCGACCGTGATGACCACCCTCGATGGTTACCCGATGGCCCGCAACGGCCTGGCTGGCGTGGCGCTGTCATTGTCGGCATGGAGTTCGTTCATCGGTGCCTTGATCGCCACCTGCGGCATGGTGCTGTTCGCCCCGCTGCTGGCGAAATGGGCGATTGCCTTCGGCCCGGCGGAATACTTCGTGCTGATGGTGTTCGCCATCGTCGCCCTTGGCGGCATGGCCGGTGACAAGCCGCTGAAGACCTTCATCGCCGCACTGATCGGCCTGTTCCTGTCGGCCGTCGGCATCGATGCCAACAGTGGCGTGTACCGCTTCACCGGCGACAGCGTGCACCTGGCCGACGGCATCCAGTTCGTGGTGCTGGTGCTGGGCCTGTTCTCCATCAGCGAGATCCTCCTGCTGCTGGAAAAAACCCATCATGGCCACCAGGCGGTCAAGGCCACCGGGCGCATGCTGTTCAACCTCAAGGAAGCCGCCTCGGTGTTCGTGGTCAACATCCGCTGCGGCCTGCTGGGCTTCGTCATGGGCGTGCTGCCAGGCGCCGGTGCAACCCTGGCCAGCGCCGTGGCGTACATGACCGAGAAACGCATGGCGGGCGAAAAAGGCAATTTCGGCAAGGGTGATCCCCGCGGCCTGGCTGCCCCGGAAACCGCCATCGGCGCCTCCTGCTGCGGTGCCCTGGTACCCATGCTGACCCTGGGCGTACCCGGCTCGGGTACCACGGCGGTAATGATCGGTGCACTGACCCTGTACAACATCACCCCCGGCCCACTGTTGTTCGAACAGCAGCCAGACATCGTCTGGGGCCTGATCGCTTCGTTGTTCATCGCCAACATCATGCTGGTGATCCTCAACATTCCGATGATCCGCATCTTCACCCGCATCCTGGCCGTGCCGAACTGGGCACTGGTGCCGGTGATTGCCATCATCACCGCGATCGGCGTGTACGCCGTGCATGCCACCACCTTCGACCTGTTCCTGATGGTCGGCATCGGCATCATGGGCTACATCCTGCGCAAGCTGGACTTCCCGCTGTCGCCGATCCTGCTCGGTTTCATCCTTGGCGGGCTGATGGAACAGAACCTGCGCCGGGCGCTGTCGATCTCCAACGGCGAACTGGGCATCCTCTGGTCGAGCACGATCAGCCTGTCGGTATGGGCACTGACCATCTCCATGCTGACCCTGCCGCTGCTGCGCATCTGGCGCAAACGCAGCCTGCAACGCCGGGCGATGGCCGATGCCTGAGCGTGGCTTGCCGCTGTCTGTCGCGACCGGGCTGGTCGGCCTTGCGGGCGGTTTTGCCGCCAGCCAGGTCGGCTGGCCGTTGCCATGGATGGTCGGCGCGCTGCTGGCGATCATCCTGGTGCGCTGCCTGACGCCCTGGCAACTGCCGGAAATCCCCAACGGCCGCAAATGCGGGCAATGGATCATCGGTATCGGTATCGGCCTGCACTTCACCCCGGCGGTGATCGAGCAAGTGGCCAGCCATTTCGCGCTGATCTTCTTCGCCGCGCTGTTCACCACCGTGTCCAGCGTGCTCAGCGTATGGCTGCTGCGGCGCAGCGGTGAAGACCGCGCCACTGCGTTCTTCGCCAGCATGCCCGGCGGTTCGGGGGAGATGGTCAACCTTGGCGCGCGCAATGGCGCTGCGCTCAGCCAGGTGGCGGCAGCGCAGAGCCTGCGCGTGCTCGCGGTGGTGCTGTGCGTCCCCGCGCTGTTCAAGTTCCTGCTGGGTGACGGGGTGCCGCTGAATCATGCCGGCAGCGTGAGTTGGGGCTGGCTGGCAATAATTGCTCCGCTGGGCATTGCCGTTGCGTTGCTCTGGCAACGCATGCGCCAACCCAACCCATGGTTGTTCGGGCCGTTGCTGGTGGCGGCCACGGTGAGCCTGGCGGCCAACCTGCAGATCGGCCTGCCCGGTGGCGCCAGCCAGATCGGCCAGTGGCTGATCGGCAGCGGCCTGGCCTGTCACTTCAACCGCGCGTTCTTCCGCCGTGCGCCTACGTTCCTCATGCGCACCCTGGTCGCAACGGCACTAGGCATGGCGATCGCCGCCAGCGCAGCCTGGGTGCTGAGCGTGATGACCGCGCTGGACCTGCGGTCGCTGACCTTGGGCATGATGCCCGGGGGAATTGCCGAGATGAGCCTGACCGCCGAGACCTTGCAGCTATCGGTGCCGTTGGTGACAGCGCTGCAGGTGATGCGCCTGTTGCTGGTGCTGTTCCTGGCAGAGCCGCTGTTCCGGCTATGGAATGCCAAGCCGGAATGATCGCGTCGCGTTGTGCTCGGTCGGTCAGGCCATCACAGCGGTGGCAATGCCCAGTTGATCGGCGCCAGCCCGCGCTGCTCGAGGAAGCTGTTGGCCCGGCTGAAATGGCCGCAACCCAGGAAGCCCCGGTAGGCTGACAACGGCGACGGGTGCACCGATTTCAGCACCAGGTGCTTGGTCCCGTCGATCAGCTTCTGCTTGCTTTGCGCATGCGAGCCCCACAGCAGGAACACCACGTTCGGGCATTGCTCGCTGACTACCTGGATGATCCGGTCGGTAAACAACTCCCAGCCCTTCTTGGCATGCGATGCCGCATTGGCGCGCTCCACGGTCATGGTCGTGTTGAGCAACAGCACGCCCTGCTCGGCCCAGCTCTGCAGGTAGCCATGGTTGGGAATCGGGATATTCAGGTCACGCTGCAGTTCCTTGTAGATGTTGACCAGCGACGGTGGCGTGGCCACGCCCGGCTGCACCGAGAAGCACAGGCCATGGGCCTGGCCCGGCCCGTGATACGGGTCCTGGCCGAGTATGACCACCTTCACCTGGTCCAGCGGCGTCGAATTCAGCGCATTGAAGATCAGCGGTCCTGGCGGGTAGATCTCCTTGCCAGCGGCATATTCGCTGCGCAGGAACTCACGCAACTGCTGCATGTAGGGCTGGTCGAATTCGGCGCGCAAGGCGGCCTTCCAGCTGGGTTCGAGTTTGATGCGATCGTCGTCAGTCATGGGGCCTTCCGTAAACAATGGCGCGACACTAGGTAAGCCCCGTGCGCTTGTCAAACGATCCGACCGACGACCGGCATGTTCGGCCAGGCAAGCCATACTTGTGCGATGACTTGCGCGAGGTAGTCCATGGCCATTCATTGCGAGGTACTCACCGGCGCCGATGGCGCCCGCATCGGCATTGCCACCCTGGATGCACCCAAGGCGCTGAACGCCCTGAACCTGCCGATGATCGAGGTACTGGGCGAGCAACTGCACAGCTGGGCCCGCGACCCCGGGGTCGTCTGCGTGCTATTGCGCGGCAACGGTAGCAAGGCGTTCTGTGCAGGGGGCGATGTGCGTGCGCTGGTCGAGGCCTGCCGCGCCCAGCCCGGCAGCGTACCTCCGCTGGCCGCCACCTTCTTTGCCGCCGAATACCGTCTGGACTACGCCCTGCACACCTACCCCAAGCCGCTGCTGTGCTGGGGGCACGGGCATGTGCTGGGGGGTGGCATGGGCCTGCTGCAAGGCGCCAACGTGCGCATCGTCACCCCCAGCAGTCGGCTGGCCATGCCGGAAATCAGCATCGGCCTGTACCCGGACGTGGGCGCCAGCTGGTTCCTGGCCCGCCTGCCGGGCAAGCTGGGCTTGTTCCTTGGCCTGACGGGCGCGCCGATCAATGCTCACGACGCCCTTGACCTGGGCCTGGCCGACCGCTTCCTGGGTGAGTACCAGCAGGAAGCGCTGATCGAGGAACTGCTGCAACTGAACTGGCAGGAGCAGACCGCGCTGCAACTGAACAGCCTGCTCAAGGCTGAACAGCGCCGTGCCTGCGCCGAGTTGCCCGAGGCCCAATGGTTGCCGCGGCGGCCAGTGATCGATCGATTGCTTGATGTGGCCGATGCTGCCGCAGCATGGCGTGCGCTGGAAGGGCTCAAGCAGCACGACGACCCGCTGCTGGCAGACGCCGGCCAACGCTTGCATGAAGGCTGCCCGCTGACGGCACACCTGGTGTGGGAACAGATCCACCGGGCTCGCCATCTGTCTTTGGCGCAGGTGTTCCAGATGGAATACAGCATGAGCCTGAACTGCTGTCGCCATCCGGAATTCAGCGAAGGGGTACGCGCCCGGCTACTGGACAAGGACAACCAGCCGCGCTGGCACTGGCCCGATGTGGCGCAGGTGCCGGCGGCGGTGGTCGAGGCGCATTTTGCCAAGGTCTGGGAAGGGCGCCATCCGCTGGCTGATCTGGGTTAGTTGCGAGAGCAAGCGTTTTGCAGGCCTATCGTGAAAGGGGGCGCAACGCGCCCCCGCTTCAACCACTAGCGTTGCCAGTTCCCCCCTTGCCCACGCCGCCCATCCCAACGACGGTCACCGTCCGCCCGTCTGTCGGAATGCCAGCGCTCTTGCTGGTAGCGCTGGCTGCCACCGCGATAGTCGTGGCGATCGCGGTCACGCCCATAGTCGTAGCGCTGGCGGTTGCCATAGTCATGGCGTGGGTTGCCATGCCACTGCTGCATCGCCGGCGGCGGCGAGCGGTAATACGGCGCTGGCGCCGGGCGATAGTAGTAACGTGGCGCCGGCTGGTAGTAGTAGCGCGGTTGTGGCGTCACGTAATAGCGGTCATAACGGTAATAACCGGGCGACACATAACGGTCGGTGTAGTAGTGATCCGAGCGATAGTAGCCCCCGCTCTCGTAGTACGGGACGCAGGCGGCAGTCATCAGCCCCAGCAGGGCGATCAACAGGATTCGATAGGACATGGCGGCCTCCTGGACCGCTGGAGTGCCCGAACAGCGGCGCTGGCGAGCGTCGATACGAAATGCGATCATCGACATCTGATAAGACCGTGGCGCCGAGGTGCAGTGCCATTTCTGCAACAATTTGATACAGCTGAGCGGCAGCCATGCCTGACACCCAATACTGCCCCGCCTGTGGCGCGCCCAACCAGTGCGCCCTTGCCGACCCGCGCCGCGCTACCCAGGCCTGCTGGTGCTACGCCGTGACCATCGACCCAGCCGTGCTTCAGGCACTGCCCGCCGAACTGCGCGATAAAGCCTGCCTGTGCCCGCGCTGCGCAGCCGTTGAAGAACAACTCCGATCATCCACCGACTGACGGGCTCCAATGCGTCTCGACCGCTTCCTTGCCAACCTGCCCAGCCACAACCGCCAGCAAGTGCGCCTGATGCTGGCGCAACGCCGCGTGCGGGTGGACGGCCAGGTGGTCAGCGACCCACTGACCGAGGTTCGCGAATTCAGCCGCGTCGAGCTGGACGAGCAGCTGCTGCAAGCCGGCCGCCCGGCGCGCTACTTGATGCTGCACAAACCTGCGGGCTGCGTCAGTGCCACCCAGGACCCGCAGCATCGCACCGTGCTCGACCTGCTACCCCCTGCGCTGCGTGGAGACCTGCACATAGCCGGGCGCCTGGACTTCAACACTACCGGGCTGCTGATCCTGACCAACGATGGCCAATGGTCACGGCGGCTTACCCAGCCCGCGACCAAGTTGCCCAAGCACTACCTGGTGGAAACCGAGGACGAGATCGGCGAGCACTATGTGGCCAAATTCCGCGAAGGTTTCTACTTCGCCTTCGAGGATCTGACTACGCAACCGGCCCGGCTGGATATCCTGGGCCCGCGTCAGGCGCGGCTGGCGATCGTCGAAGGGCGTTATCACCAGGTCAAGCGCATGTTCGGCCATTTCGACAACAAGGTGGTGGGGTTGCACCGTGAGCGCATGGGCGCCATCCACCTGGACCCGGGGTTGGCACCGGGGGCGTTTCGCGAGCTGACGGCGGATGAAATAGCCACGGTCTAGGCGGCAACAGGCAGCCCGGCACCGGCACACGACCGCTCAGCGAGAAAAGTCACATTTCCCCCCGAACGGCACTTGCAGAATCCGCTACCCGCTGCTTGAATCCAAATCGTCAGTCTGCATGTGACTACCAAGTCACACCTGCACTCGAAGACACCTTTTTGCCGGCTACCCAAGGCCTCGATGCCTTGGGGCACGGCAAATTGCCCGCCAAGAACAACACCCGTCGACACACGTGCCAAGGATCGACACAGGGCCGCGCTTTCTCTTCAGGCAAATGCCTACCTGTCATAAAGAACGTGCACCCTAGGTGACGCGAATACCCTTTTTGCGCCAGGAGTCGATGAGATGAGGCCAGAAATTGCTGTACTTGATATCCAAGGTCAGTATCGGGTTTACACGGAGTTCCATCGCGCGGAGGCGGCCGAAAAAACGATCATCCTGATCAACGGCTCGCTGGCCACCACCGCCTCGTTCGCCCAGACGGTACGTAACCTGCACCCGCAGTTCAACGTGGTGCTGTTCGACCAGCCCTACGCTGGCAAATCCAAGCCGCACAACCGTCACGAGCGACTGATCAGCAAAGAGACCGAAGCGCATATCCTGCTGGAGCTGATCGAGCACTTCCAGGCAGACCACGTGATGTCGTTCTCGTGGGGTGGCGCAAGCACGTTGCTGGCGCTGGCGCACCAGCCGCGGCAGGTCAGGAAAGCGGTGGTGAGTTCGTTCTCGCCGGTGATCAACGAACCGATGCGCGACTACCTGGAGCGCGGCTGCCAGTACCTGGCCGCCTGCGACCGCTACCAGGTCGGCAACCTGGTCAACGACACCATTGGCAAGTACCTGCCATCGCTGTTCAAGCGCTTCAACTACCGCCACGTCAGCAGCCTGGACAGCCACGAGTACGCGCAGATGCACTTCCACATCAACGAAGTGCTGCAGCATGACCTGGAACGGGCCCTGAACCGCGCGCGGCATATCGACATTCCGGTGCTGTTCATCAACGGCGAACGCGACGAGTACACCACCGTCGAAGATGCCCGGCAGTTCAGCAAGCATGTAGGCAGGAGCCAGTTCAGCGTGATACGTGACGCTGGCCATTTCCTCGACATGGAACACAAGGCCGCCTGCGAGGACACCCGCAGTGCCCTGCTCAACTTCCTCAAGCCGACCGTGCGCGAGCCGCGCCAACACTACCAGCCGGTACAACAGGGGCAGCATGCATTTGCCATTTGAGCGCCTCGGCGCCCTGTAGCCAATACCCGCAGCTATGGGGTGCCGACAAGCATTTTTATAACTTGGGCTTCTAATTCGTGGAGGGTTCTGGTAAAAAGCTCAGCGCAGACGCGGGTATAGTTTAGTGGCAAAACGAAAGCTTCCCAAGCTTTAGTTGAGGGTTCGATTCCCTCTACCCGCTCCACATCGCATTGCCGCATGGCGTTCCCGCAACGTCATCGCTGTCAAAAGGGGCCTCGGCTCCTTTTTTCGTTTCTGCTCTTCCTTGACTTGCACCATGGCCATTTGCCCGCTGATCCGCTTCAATGCGCAGATGGTTCCGTGAAACATTTCGAAAGGACGACGCATGTTTCTCTCCCGCTGGCTGCCGGGCCTTGCCAACCTGCTGCACTACCGCCGCGAGTGGTTCCACGCCGACCTGCAGGCCGGCCTGTCGGTGGCGGCGATCCAGATCCCGATTGCCATTGCCTATGCGCAGATCGTCGGCCTGCCGCCGCAGTACGGCCTGTACGCCTGTGTACTGCCGATGATGGTCTACGCCCTGGTCGGCAGCTCACGCCAGTTGATGGTCGGCCCCGATGCCGCCACCTGCGCCATGATCGCCGGCGCCGTGGCGCCTTTGGCCATGGGCGAGCCGCAGCGGATTGCCGAGCTGTCGGTGATCGTCACCCTGCTGGTCGGGGTGATGCTGATTGCCGCAGGCCTGGCCCGGGCCGGGTTCATCGCCAGCTTCTTCTCGCGACCGATCCTGATCGGCTACCTCAACGGCATCGGCCTGAGCCTGATCGCCGGGCAATTGTCCAAGGTGGTGGGGTTCAGGATCGAAGGCGACGGATTCATTCTCAGCGTGATCGACTTCTTCCAGCGCCTGGGGGAAATCCACTGGGTGACATTCTTCATCGGCCTGAGCGCACTGGGCCTGCTGATATGGCTGCCACGACGCTACCCGCGCCTGCCGGCGGCCCTTACGGTGGTGGCGCTGTTCATGCTGCTGGTCGGCGCGTTCGGCCTCGACCGCTTCGGTGTCGCCATCCTTGGCCCGGTGCCCGCCGGTATCCCGCAACTGGCCTGGCCACACAGTAACCTGGCAGAAATGAAAAGCCTGCTGCGCGACGCCCTGGGTATCGCCACCGTCAGTTTCTGCAGCGCCATGCTCACTGCACGCAGCTTTGCCGCCCGGCATGGCTACGCCATCAATGCCAACCACGAATTCGTCGCCCTGGGCGTCAGCAACCTGGCTGCCGGGATGTCCCAGGGTTTCGCCATCAGCGGCGCCGACTCGCGTACCGCCGTCAACGACATGGTCGGTGGCAAAAGCCAGCTGGTGGGTATCATCGCCGCACTGGTCATCGCCCTGATCCTGCTGTTGTTCACCGCACCGATGGCGTGGATCCCGCAGGCCGCGCTGGGAGCTGTGCTGCTGATGGCCGGCTGGGGGTTGATCGACATCAGGTCGCTGGGGCACATCCGCCGCCTCAGTCGCTTCGAGTTCTGGCTGTGCCTGCTGACCACGGTGGGCGTGCTGGGCCTGGGCGTGCTACCCGGCATCGTGTTTGCCGTGACCCTGGCGATCCTGCGCCTGCTGCACAGCATCTACCAACCCACCGACGCGGTGCTGGGCTGGCTGCCGGGCACCGAAGGCCAGGTGGACATCCGCAAGCACAAGGATGCGCGCACCGTGCCAGGCCTGGTGGTATACCGCTTCGACGACGCGATCCTGTTCTTCAACGCCGACTACTTCAAGATGCGCTTGCTCGAAGCCGTGCAGAGCCAGGCACAGCCCAGGGCCGTGCTGTTCGATGCAGAAGCGGTCACCAGCATCGATGTCAGCGGCATCGCCGCCCTGCGCGAGGTGCGCGATACCCTGGCAGCCCAGGGCATCCTGTTTGCCATCGCCAGGGCCCGCGGCACCTTCCTGCGCATGCTGGTGCGCTCGGGAATGGCACGGGAGATGGAAGACCAGCTGCTGTTCGGTTCGGTCCGGGCGGGCATCCGTGCGTACAGAGTGTGGCGTAACCGCAATCGCCGTGTGCAGGTGGCTGCGCGAGGTTGAACCGTCGAGTGGCGGCTGCCGGCGACAGGGCCGGTACAAGCTACACAGCATGCAGGACGTGCTAAAGTCGCCCCCGTTCCCGCTTCACCCAACGGACCCCAGCATGCCCGCACTCGACGCCGCCCTCACCCCCTGGCCAGCCCTCGCCGCCCGCCATCCCTGTGACGCCCTGCTGCTGGGCAATGGCCTCAGTCGGGCGCTGTGGAAGCCGTTCGGCTACTTCTCGCTGTTCGAGGAAGCGCAGCGCGCCGGCCGCAAGAAAGGCCTGGCCGTCAGCGACCAGGCCCTGTTCAAGTCGTTGGGCACGGAACTGTTCGAGCCCGTGCTCAGCACGCTCAACACCACGGTCCGGGCCAATGCCGCGCTGGCCATCAATTCCACTGCGCCGCTGAACCGCTACTACTCGATCAAGGAAGCGCTGATCCACGCCGTTCGCACCGTCCATCTGCCCTGGCCACGCATGCCGGTCGCCACCCTGGCAGCGCTCAACCAGGCCCTGCGTGGCTACCGCAGCATCTATACCAGCAACTACGACCTGCTGCTGCCATGGGCCGTGCAACACGCGCCTCATGGCTTCGCCGAACTGTTCGACGAGCAAGGTTTCTTCGACGTGCGTTGCACCCGCAGTGAGGGCACCCGGCTGCTGTACCTGCACGGCGGCCTGCACCTGCTCAAGCTGCCCGACGGCAGCACCCGCCAGCGCAGCGCCGACAGCGCCGAACTGCTCGATGGCTTTGCCGTGAACATCCCCGGCGAAGTGCCGCTGTTCGTCAACGAAGACCGCAGCGACGAGAAACTGCGCGCCATCCGCAACTCGGACTACCTGAGCTGGTGCCTGGGGCAACTGGCCCGGGAAAGTCAGGGGCTATGCCTGTTCGGGCAGCATCTGGACAGCACTGACCAGCACCTGCTCGAAGCCATTCGGCAAGCCCGGCCGAAGCATCTGGCGGTGGCAATACGGCCGTTGAGCGACGCTTCGGTGATCAACCAGAAGCAGCATTTCGTCGATCGGTTGGGGGATTTGCCGGGCACAGGTCTGCATTTCTTCGATGCCGGTACGCATCCGTTGGGTGATGCGGAATTGGCGACAGGTTTGCCGCCAGTCCGCTGACCCTACGCCCCGTCAGGGCGCCGATGCGGTCGTCACCTGCACCACCGGGCCCACCGCAACGGGCTCGGCCACGGCTGCATTGCCGCCCAACTGGCGAATCTGCCGCACCTGCTGGACCCTGTTCAGGTTCTCCCAGGCGACGGCATAGTGCCCGGGCGACTGTTCGATCGCGCTGCGGAAAAACTGCTCGGCGATATCCAGCTTGCCTTCCACCAGGCAGACGTAGCCGACGTCATTGCTGGCTTCGGCACGTTTTTCGACTTGCTCGAAGGCAGACACGGCCTCCTCATAGCGCGCCATGCGGGCCAGCAGCAGGCCATAGTTGCGCCAAAGCGGTTTGTAGGTGCCGTCGTAGCTCACCCCACGCTTGTAGCGCTGCTCGGCTTCGCTCCATTGCCCGGCCATGTAGTAGGAGTAGCCCAGGCTGTTCTGCACGAACGCGGAACGTGGCTCGATGAGCTCGGCCAGGCGGTAGTAGGTCTGGGCCTCGGCGAAGTGATCACCCAGGTCGGCGAGCACCCCCAGCCCGTTGTACGCTTTCAGCGGAGACTTGCTGTCGACCCTGAGCGCGGCCGCCCCAGCCTGGGTGTTGTTCGGGTCCTTGGCGAAACGTTTCTGATCCACGGCGACGGCTTTCAACAGCAGCGCCTTGGCTTGTTCATATTTACGCAACGACAGGTTCAGCAGGCCCAGTTCCGTCAGGGCATCGGGATTTTCGGGCGCCTTGGCCAGCACTTCGTTGAAGGCCATCTCGGCAAGCTGGTTATTGCCACGCTCACGGTGAATACGGCCCACCCAGACCAGCGCCTCATAGCGTTCCGGGGCCAGCTCGAGGACGCGCAAGTACTGGTACAGTGCCTGGTCGAGGTCACCGGCCTGGTAGGCCATGGCCGCAACCTGCATCGCCTGGTCGGGCGAGTTGCTCTGGGTCTGCACCTGGTAGAGCACCGAGTTGCCCGCCGAATAGACCGAACGTACACCGTTCACCTCCGGCCCCATGCTCTGGCACCCCGACAGCACGGCTATCACGGGCAATAACAAACCGATCCTGTTCATGTCATGGCTTCCCGAACGTTTTTATTATCCCGATGATCACCGGGCCGATGGCTACCAGAAAAAAGCTTGGCCACAGACAGAAAATTAGCGGAAAAACCAGCTTCGTTCCGATTTTCGCGCCCATTTCCTCGGCGGCCTGCATGCGCCGGTCGCGAAACTCCTCGGCATAGATTCGCAAGGTCGCCGCGACGCTGGTGCCGAAGCGGATGCTCTGCGCCAGCAGGCTGACCAGGCCCTGGATGTCTTCCAGGCCAGTGCGGTCTGCCAGTTGCCTGAGCGCTTCGGTACTGGAGATACCCGCGCGGATCTGCGCGTTGACCAAGGCCAGTTCCTCGGCCAGTTCAGCCTGGCTGACCGCCATTTCCTCAGCCACCCGCTCGATAGCCTGGGGTAACGCCAGGCCCGATTCCACGCACACCACCATCAAGTCCAAGGCGTCGGGGAAAGCTGCGCGCAACCGCCCCTGTCGCGCCTTCTTGCGCTTGTCGACATACACCGCCGGCAGCAGCCAGCCGGCGGCAACCCCGATCAGCACCACGCCCAGGCCGGTCAGCTGGGAAAGGTTCGGCACCATGGGCAACACCAGCAGCGACACGCCCAGCAGTGTCAGTGGCAACAGCAGGCGTACCGCCCAATACACCTGAACCGACGACGCCGAGCCATAACCGGCATGGGTCAACAGGGTGCGGGTGGCCGACACCTTGTCGGCGGCAGACGGCGCAACGCGCCGACCGACCCGTTCCAGTAACAACTGCAGGTTGCCGGGTGCCTCGCGCCCGGGCGCGACGCTGGAATGGTCACGCTTGATCAAGGCAAGCCGGCGTTGCAGCGGGCTTTGCAACCCCAGCACCAGCAACGTCACGGTGACCACTGCAATGACCGTGCTCACCCCGATCGCACCAACGATCAGCAAGCGCGCCAATGCCTCGCTGTCCGTCACCCCACTCAACAAACCGAGCAAATAGTCCATGACCAACGCTCCCCCTGCGAGAATCGCCTAGATCTCGATACGGATAATTCGGCGAATCCAGAAAATCCCCACCACCATGGAGCCGAAAGCCCCCATGACGAACATTTGCCCGGTAGGGTCCTTGATCAGCAACGTCAGGTAATCCGGGCTGGTGACGATGATCGCTGCCGCCAGCACGAAGGGTATGGCCACCAGCACCCAGGCCGACATCCGCCCTTCGGCCGACATGGTCCTGACCTTGCGCTGAAAACGGAACCGCCCACGGATCAGGCTGCTCAGGCGTTCCAGCACTTCGGTCAGGTTGCCGCCGGTCTCGCGGTGGATGAGGATCGAAGTGACCAGCATCATCACCGTCATGCTGGGCATGCGCTCCAGCAGGCCGAGCATGGCCCGGCGTACATCGTTGCCGTAGTTGATGTCGGCGAAGGTCAGGCCGAATTCCTGTGCCACCGGCCCCTTGTGCTCATCCGCCACCAGGCGCAGGGTTTCATTGAACGGGTGCCCGGCCCGCAACGCCCGGCACATGGCTTCCAGTGCATCCGGCAAGCCTTCCTCGAACGTGGCGAAACGCTTGCCACGGTCGCGCATGATTTTCAGCAGCGGCAACCAGAACGCCACCAACGCAGCCACCAACGCCAACCACCAGTAAGGGAAGAACAGCCAGGCCAGCATGCCGGCTGCCGCTGCCAGCACGAGCCCGGTCAACAACACCCGATAGGCCCGGTATTCATGCCCGGCCTGCTCGATCATCTGCGTCAGCGTCGCCATGAACGGCAACTGCTCGAGCCACGCTTCCAGCGGCGACAGACGGGTCAGGTACTTCTGCCGCAACACGGTCTGCATGTTTGGCAGATGGCTCGCCCGCTCGAGGATCAGCAAGCGGCCGCGGATACGCTTGCGCACCTTGCCCGCGTCGCCGAACACCGGCACCACCAACCCCTGGCTGAGCAGGAACACGGCAATGAACACCATGCCGAGAAACACCAGGATGTATTCGCCGGGTATCTGGCTCATGGCTGACGAGCCTCCATCCATTCAGGCCTGAACATCGCCAGGGGCAATTCGATACCGCGCTTGGCCAGCGCATCGCGAAAGCCCGGGACCATGCCGCTCGGGCGGAAGTCGCCCAGCACCTGGCCCTGCTCACCCACACCATTGCGGACGAAAGAGAAGATCTCGGTCATGGTGATGATCTCGCCTTCCATGCCGTTGATTTCCTGCACACTGACCAGGCGCCGCTTGCCGTCTTCCTGCCGCTCCAGCTGGATCACCACATCGATGGCCGATGCAATCTGCTGACGCATGGCCTTGATCGGGAACGTGGCGCCCGACATCAGCACCATGTTCTCGATCCGGCCCAGGGCATCGCGGGCAGTGTTGGCGTGGATGGTGGTCAGCGAGCCATCGTGGCCGGTGTTCATCGCCGTCAGCATGTCCAGCGCCTCGGCACCACGCACCTCGCCGATCACGATCCGGTCGGGGCGCATCCGCAGGCTGTTGCGCACCAGTTCGCGCTGGCCGACCTCGCCGCGCCCCTCGATGTTCGCCGGCCGGGTCTCCAGGCGGACCACGTGTGGCTGTTGCAGTTGCAGCTCGGCCGAGTCTTCGATGGTGACAATCCGTTCGTTGTGCGGGATGAAGCTGGACAGCACGTTGAGCATGGTGGTCTTGCCGCAGCCGGTGCCGCCGGAAATCAACACGTTCAGCCGCCCCCGCACGATCGCCTTGAGCAGCAAAGCGATGGCCGGTGTCAGGGCGCCGGTCTGGATCAGGCTGTCGGTATTGAGCAGGTCCACCGCAAAGCGGCGAATCGAAATGCTGGGCCCATCGATGGCCAGTGGCGGGATGATTGCGTTGACCCGCGAGCCGTCCTTGAGCCGGGCGTCGACCAGCGGCGAGGACTCGTCGATGCGCCGGCCCAGGCTGGAGACGATGCGATCGATGATGTTCAGCAGGTGCTGGTCATCGCGAAAGCGCACGTCGGTGCGTTGCAACTTGCCGAAGCGTTCGACGTACACCGAGTCATGGCCGTTCACCAGGATGTCCGACACCGTATGGTCGGCCAGCAGTGGCTCCAGCGGGCCAAGGCCAAGCACTTCGTCGGTGATCTGCTTGATGATCAACAGGCGGCTGGCCGAACTGACCGGCGCCGAATGCTCGTCGAGCAGGCGTTGGCAGATATCGCGGATCTGGCGCACGGCCTCGGCCTGCCCGAGCGAGTCGAGCAGGGACAGGTCCATGACCTTCAGCAGCTGCTGATAGGTCTTCTCGCGCCACTCGGCTTCCACCTGGGTGACCTGGCTTCTGGTTTCGAACAGCACATCCGGCGCTGAATGCTCCCATGCCATCGGTGCCTCTGCCGGATCCTTGGCGCCGCCACTCTGCTGGGGCGGCGAGGCGGCCTCCGGGGCGCCAGCCTGTTTGCGCAAACGGTTACGGAAATCGCTAAGCATGGTTCACCCCCGAAAGACACGCTTGAAGGCGCGCGTGAACAACCCGTTGTCAGTGGCCAGCTGCGTGCCGGCAAGTTCCTCGGCCAGCCCACGCAGTGCTTGGGCGATCGCGGAACGCGGCGCTTGCAGACCTAATGGCACACCGGTGTTCTGGCTCTGGTTGATGACGTTGAAGTCATTGGGCAGTTTGACGATATGGGTACAGCGCAGCGCCTCGCCGATGTCCTTGAGGCTGACCGGCGCCGCCTTATCGTAACGGTTGACCACCACCTCGAGCTGGTTGCCACGCACCCCCAGGTCGTCGCGCAGGATGCGCGCCAGGGCACTGGCGTCCCGCAGATGGTTGACGCTCTGCTGCATGACCACGAAAACCCGATCCGCCTGTTCCAGCACCGAAGCCGTGATGTGATCGATCTGCCGCGGCAGGTCGGCCACGACCCAGTCATAGTTGCAACGGGCCAGCTGCAGCAGCGCATCGAGTTGTTCGGCCTGGACGTCCTGTGGCAGGCACAGCTCATTGCTGCGGCTGCCGAGCACATGCAGGGACGGGCTGAAATGGTTGCAGAAGCCGCGCAGCGCAACACCATCCATGTCCTTTATCTGCTGCAGTACGTCGAGCTGGCTGTGCGACTGTGCGACATCCAGATGGTGCGACACACTGCCAAACTGCAGGTCCAGGTCCAGCAACAGGGCGTTGCCCTTGAGGCTTAGCTGATGCGCCAGGTTGCAGGCCAGTACCGTGCCGCCGGAGCCGCCCTTGGCATTCATCACCGCGACCAGTTTCCCGGCCGACTCGCTGCTGTTCTGGGCCTCTGTGACCATCCGCCCCAATGCGGCGATCAGCTCCGTGGCCACGATCGGCTCCGGCAGAAAATCGCGGGCCCCGGCCTGCATGGCCAGGCGCATGCCTTCCCGGTCGTCCAGCTGGCCGCACAGCAACAGCGGTGGGCGCTCATGGGCCGGACGTTGCAACAGGGCCGCCAGCTCCTCGCGCCACAACTGGCCGACGCGCAACAACAACAGGTCGGGCATCCGGTCCAAGCCGAAAAGCGGGTCGCAATGGCCGTTGCCCACCTGCCGGACATTGACCTCAAGCGCCGGAATGCGCTGGCAGATTTCCTGCAGCTGACGCAAGGCCAAGGCATCCGAACTGCTGATCAGCAGGCGCTTCCTGGACTTGCTGGAAGTTGCCGATACAGAGGGTTCACTTAGATTCAGCATGGCGTGATCTCCGGTGCGACGTCCGCCTTGGGATGACGGCCCAGGCTTTCGCGAGGCAGGGTCGCCTTGAATGCGGGCAAGGTTATGGATGCCCCGATACCTGGAATGAACAGGCTGAACTGAAAGTTCTGCAGGACCAGCTGGACATAGCGGATAGCGGCAAACCCGCTGGCACTCGCCAGGTCACCGGGGCTGGCCACCGGCGCGCCGTTCTGGTCCAGGTAGCGCAGGGTCAGGTCACCGGTGTCAAGGTCGGCCAGCAGGCTGCTGGCGCCACTGTCGCCGGCGCTGTTGAAGATCGCCCGGCGCAGCACGACCGGGTCGCTGATATTGCACACCGCCGCCAGGCGTGCGCCGCGCCGCACGGACTCGTTCAGCACGTTCACGGTGAAATACAGCCGGCCCATTTCCAGCACCCCGAACAACAGGGTGAACAGCAATACGCTGACGAAGGCGAACTCCACCACGTATACCCCCTGCATGCCCCTGCGTTTCATCACAGCGCCCTCATCACGGTGGTGGCGACCAGCGGGAAGTTCAGCGCCACGCTGTTGCCGACAAAGGCCGGGAGGCCGCTGGCGATCAGCGGGGAAAACACATAGTTGACGGTCACCTGCACGTGGTCGTTGGTGCCGGCCAGCTTGGTCACCTGCACGGTAGTGTTGGCCGGCATCCCGGTGAGGCTGCAGGGGGGTGTCGACGGGGCGCCATACACCGCCACGTATTTGGTCATGCACTCGAGGTCGGGGCTTACCTCGACCTTGCCCAGGGTCGCGTTCCACGCTCTGCTGGCAACAAACCGCGCAGCATCACGGCTGCCCTGCAACAGGCTGTTGTACTGGTAAAGCATGCGGCCGAGTTCGCCAAAGGCCAGCAATGTCAGCAACAACAAGGGCAGGGTCAGCGTGAACTCGACGATTGCCACCCCTTGCTGGCGCTGCGCGCGCTTGCACCGGTGAAGTTCCATGACACGCTCCTAGGAGTCGATGCTCGGTGTGCCACTGCCATTGATGAAGGTTTTGTAGAGCTGGATGATCTGTGGGCCTGAATCGTCTTGCGGCGTGGGCCCAGGTACGTTGTCGCCACCGCACTGCTTGACGAACTGGCCGAAGATCTGCGAATCCCCGCCCTTGTTTTCGGCTGGCTGGAGCACGTAGAAGCAACCGAAACCGATCACCGGAATCGATGACGCCCCGGCGTTCTTGCCCGAGCAGTCGCCCACCACGATCCTCAGTATCCTGCGCTCGAAAACCCCGCTCGCCTGGCACCCGCTTCCCGCGCCTGCGACGCAAGCGGCGGCACGCGATGCATAGTCGTTGTAGTCGAACAGCTGGGTGCCAGCGGCAGACAGGTTGCCATTGCTCGACGCGACCGGTTGGCCCTGGTATTCCACCCGCGCCGGTGTGGCGGCGTCGTTGTACTGGATCAGCGGGTTGTTGTAGGTGGTCACCAGGTCAGGCGGATAGTCGGTGCCCTTGAATGAGCCGGTGTAGTCGCCGAAGCGCGTGTTCAGGCCCTGGACGGAAGGGCCGACGGTGTTGCCAGGCTTGGTACCGACGCTGTCACCGACGTTACGGCAGACCGAGCCGCCGCCTGCCATGAGTTCGCCAACGTCCTTGCCGCCCGCACCAAAGTCGAGCAGCTGAAAATTGCCAGGGCCAATCGGGTCGCTGTTCTTCGCGGCAGACTTCAACACTTCCAGGTCACCGAAGCGATAGCCCCAGAACATGCCGGCATCCGGGTTGTATTTTGCCGGGTCGCCACACACCAGCAGCGGCGCCAGGTTGCAGGGGCTGGTCGGGCTCGGCCCGGCGGTGGCGATCGCTGCCAGGCTCTTGGCCCCGACAGTGCCGGGGCCGACTGACTGGGCGATGTTCCAGAAAAAGCCTGCCAGCGAGTAGTTGGGCACCGATACCCGCACATAGCTGGCATTGGCCGGCCCGGGGAAGGAGAACGGCCCGTAGACATTGTCTGCCAGCTCCACCACGGCAAACGCGCCTAGGTTGCCAGCGATGGCCGTCAACAGTTCCTGGTTGCCCGCAGCCTTGGCATTTTCGTTCAGGGTAAACAGCGCGGCATCCCGTGTAGCAGTGGCGGCGTTGCCAGCGCCCATCACCTGGCTCAGCGTCTTTGCGCCACTCAGGGCAGCGGCATCCACGGCGTTCTGCAGGCGTGTCTTGTTCAACAGCATATGGCCACCATCGAGTACCAACGCCGCCATCATCATGATCGCGACCAGGGCGATCACGATGATGATGGTGACTGCCCCCCGCTGCCGGCCTGGCCACGCGGTGAACATACGTTGGGCTCGAGGAGTCATCGTCACGCCCTCAATCGTTGCTGAACTTGATCTGGATCGGCTGGCCAATCTGCTGGGCTTCGCCGGTCGCGCCCCGGTAGCCATTGACCACTTTTTCCAGCAATGGGCCATCGACGCCTGCGGCCGGCAATTCGGTACCGGGGTGGGCGGCAACCTCCTTGTTGGCAATCTGCTGGTAGTGGGTCTGATAGACGCTGTAGCCCAGCGGCCCCACCCGGCCTTCGTCGTAAGCCATGCACCCGGACAACCCCGCTACAAGCGCGCAACACACGATCACGGTTCTCATGCTGGTTCTCTCCGATCAGTTCAGATCATGGCCAAAGTTGCCGCCGCTGACGCCTAGGCTGACGGGCACCGAACGGCCAGGCTCGCTGCCTTTGGTCTTGCCGAGCAGGTAGAAGTCGAGGTCACTGGGTTCGACGAATTTCTCGGTGGGCAGGCGCACCGCCCTGGCATCCACGGGCTTGGCCAGGTGTGGTGTCACCAGGATCACCAGTTCGGTTTCACCGTTGATGAACGACTGGCTGCGGAACAGGTGCCCGAGCACGGGTATATCCCCCAGGCCCGGGAAGCGGCTGACAAAGTCGCGGGTGTTTTCGCTGATCAGACCGGCGATGGCGATCGTCTGGCCATTGCCCAGTTCGACCGTGGACTCGGCGCTGCGCTTGGTCAGCGACGGAATCACCTGCGCCACACCGTCGCCCAGGATGCTGCTCAGGCCCGTGTCGAGCACCAGCGAATTGACGTTGGAGAGCTCGCTCACCGAGACATTCAGGTTGAGGTTGATGCGCCCGGAATCGAGCACCACCGGCATGAACTTCACCCCCACCCCGAATTCCTTGTACTCGACGGTAATGCCATCGTCCTCGGTGATCGGCACCGGGAATTCACCACCGGAGATGAACTCTGCCTGTTGCCCGCTCAAGGTGGTGAGGGTGGGTTCGGCCAGCACCTTGGCAGAACCGTTGTCCTTGGACGCCTCCAGAACCACGTTGAACAGGAAGTCGTCGGACAGGAACTGGGCGAACAGGCCCTTGCCGCCGCCAATCAGCGAACCGGGCGAAAGGATCGAGCCGCCACCTGGCGTCAGGCCCAGCCCCTGCCCATTGTTGAAGCCGCCACCGCTCCAGTTGCCGCCAGAGCCAAGGGCATTGAAGCGCACGTTGAGGTTCTTGATCAGGCTGCGCTGCATCTCGGCCACCTTGACCTCCAGCATCACCTGCTGGCTGCCGCCGACGCTGAGCAGGTTGATCACCTCCAGCGACTGGGCCGGTGCCGCTGCGGCAGCCTCACCCTTGCCTTGCACCACGCTCGAGGTCTGCGCGGCATAGGTCTTGGCCACCTTCATCGCCGTGTCCATGGCCGCAGCGCTACGCACCTGGCCGCGCAGCACCAGCGCGCCCTGGGCGCTGAACACTTCGATGTTCTCCTCGGGCAGCAACTGGTGCAGTTTGGTCTTGAGCCCGGTGAGGTCGTGCACGACTTCCACATCGAAGGTCTCGATCAGGCGATTGCTGGCGTCCCACAGCAGCACGTTGGTGGTGCCCAGGGAACGCCCGAGCAGGTAGAGCTGGGTCGGGCTGGTAATGAGGATATCGGCAATTTCAGGGTTGCCGACCGAGATCTTCCTGACCGCTGTACGACTGCTGATCGTCCGCGACTTGAAGATCGGTACCTGAATCGCATTGCCATTGGCCGCTGGCAGGGAACTGTACTCGGACCCCAGGCCTTCCGCCTGGGTAATGCCCGCGAACAGCAGCTGCATACCCAGCCCGCACAACAGGTACAGCCCTACTCTCTGCCAAGTGTTCATTCACGACTCCTTGCGAGGTGATCTTGTTCCCACCGAAGGTCAGCCATCGGACGCCAGCTGCGTTAAAAGCGTGTTTTCGCTATCTCGATTTCAGTGCCACGGATGATCGTGACCGCGCCGCCGACCGTGCTGCGGTTGAGCACCGGTTTCGGCTGTGGGCTGGCCACCGGCGGCGCGGGCTTGGCCGGCTCGGCAGCGGCAATGGCTGGCGCGGGTTTCTGCGCATCCAGCGGGTTACGCAGGGCCAGTTGCAGTTTCCCTTCGGACTGCGCCTTGACCAGCACCTCGGCTTCCTTGGCCGACATCTCCAGGGTGACGGCACGCACCACCACCGGTTGGGTCTTGTCAGTCCCCGCCGTCTGGTCCACGGCCAACACCCGCAGGTTCTGCAGGATGGTCTCGGACTCGGCCTGGTTACTGCTGCCATTGCTCTGCCGGGTCGCCAGCACATCGACCCGGTTACCCGGCAGAAGGAACCCGCCCACCCCGACCACATCGTCCACGCGTACCGAAATGGCCCGTTTGTCGGGGGCGATCAGCGACGCCAGGGTACTGCCACCCAGGTGCTCGGCAACGCGTGCGCTGCGCAGCACATCACCACGCAGCAGGGCGAAGGTGGCGATCTTGCCTTGCACCTTTTCACTGCTGTCGAAGGCATCGTCGGGCACGGTATCCTTGGGCATGCGCACCAGGGTCACCTGCTGGGCCTCGATCATCTGCCCGAACGGGATCTCCACCGTGGCGACCACCACGTTCTTCATGTTGTCATCGGGGCTACCTTTGAGCCGCCCGTTCAGCCAGTTGTTGGCCATCCAGGCGGCGCCAAGCCCCAAGGTCAGGGAAACGGCAACCAGGGTCAGCGTACGGGCACTCATGTGTGCATCTCCTTAGCCAAGGAAGTTGATCTGGACGAAGTAGCTTTGCCAGGCCCATTTCAGTTCCTGCACCGACACTGGCCCTTCGCCGCCCAGATAACGCTGGCGGTCGAGCGCCATGCTCAGCAGGTCGCGCGGGTGGCAGGGCACCAGCGGCACACCTTCGGCCTCGTACAGTGCCTGTAGCGCGTAGCGCAACAGCGCCGGGTCGTAAGCCAGCCCCAGGCGTTCGCACTCCTGGCGCCAGATGCGCTCGTACTCATCGACTTTCAGGTAGCTGAACTGCAGCTTGTAGCCAATGCGCCGCAGGAAGGCCTCGTCGGCCAGTTCCAGCGGGTTGAGGTTGGTGGAGAACACCAGCACCAGGTCGAACGGCAGCTCGCAGTGGCGCCCGCCCCCCAGGTTGAGGAAGTCGCGCTTCTCTTCCATCGGCACGATCCAGCGGTTGAACAGTTCGGCCGGAGCCATGCGCTGGCGGCCCATGTCGTCGATGATGAACAAGCCATTGCTGGCCTTGAGTTGCAGGGAAGCCTGGTACTGGCGGCTACTCGGGTCGAAACGGACATCCAGTTGCTCCATGCCGAGTTCGCCACCGGTGATGACCACCGGGCGTTTGCAACGCACCAGCCGGCGGTCGATGCCTTCGTTGAGCAGCAGGCTGTTCTGTTGGCCCTCTTCCTCCAGGGGCTGATGTACCTGGGGGTCAAAGACCTCGATAACCGATTCGTTGATCTCGATCGCGCGGGGGACCCAGATGGACTCCTCGAACAGCCGGATCAGGCGGCTGCTGACGTAGGTCTTGCCGGTGCCCGCCGGGCCGTAGATCATGATGGCGCGCCCGGAATTCAGGGCAACGCCGAGTTGATCGAGCATACCTTCGGGAAGCACGACGCCCGCGAAGGCGGATTGCATGTTCTGGGTATTGATGCAGCCATGGTGGATGGTCTGCAGCTTGAGCAGTTCCCGATAGACACCTACCGGCAACGGCGCGGCGCCGATATAGCCGCTGCGCGAAAGTGCGTCACGGGCACTGCTGCGGCCACGTTCGGTCAGGCCGTAGCGCAGCGCCTGCCCGCCCGCTTGCACACCGACCTGGCCCAGCACCTCGACGCGGCCGTCCTTGCGCAGGAACGCCAGCACTTCTTCCACCACCGCCCCGGTCAGGGCCAGGCGCTCCACCAGACGCGACAGGTCCAGCGTGCCGGCGTCATGCAGATGCTTGCACAGCAAATCACCGAGAAAGCTTTCGGCCAGGCCGGTCTCGCGAACCGTACGTGGCTGAGGTGCCAGGCTTTGCACTGCTTCCTTGGCACAGGCGCAGGCACCACTGTCTCTGAGTGCGTACATCGTTAGCCTCCCAGGCTATTGGCCGAGCGGTTGCCAAAAAAGGCTGACAAGAGTGCCGGACAGGATTGCAACCGAATAAGGAAAAGGCTTGCCCGCCACTTCATCCGCCACCGGCGCAAAATAGGCCTGGGCCGTCAACATCAACCAGTAGCGTTGCAAGGTCTGTTTCAACTGTCCGCGTATGAACACTAGCGACATCCCACATATACCGCCGGCAATCAGGCTAAGAAGTGCAGCCGAAAGTGCCTGGTGCGGTGTCAGAAAGGTACCGACCATGGCCATCAACTTAACGTCCCCAGCGGCCATGCCCCCCAGCGCGTACATCGGGATAAACACTGCAAAACCAATGAACATAGCCAGCACGCCAGCACCCAGCCCGGCCACTTCCGCCGCGTGAACCTGGCCCGCCAAGCCCAACCCCACCCCCAGCAAGATCAACAAGTTGGGAATGCGATGGCGGCGAAGATCACCCACCACCGCAATGCCCAACAGCCCTAGCAGCACGACAATGGCGAACAGAGACTCTGCTGACATTGCTGCATCCCCCCTGGGGCCTGGTCATGACTCAGTTCAAGGTGCAGCAGTACCGCCAAGGGCGGTAATCAGCCCGTTGATCTTTACCTTGGCGGCGGCGCCCAGGTTGGTGAAAGCGGTTACCAGGACGAGTGCAATCAATCCACCGGCTACCGCATATTCGACGACGGTCAGGCCGTCTTCATCTTTGACAAACTTCGAGACCGAAGCCTTGATTGTTTGAAGGGTCATTTCGCTCACCTCGCTAAGGACAATGTTCTTCTTCCCGGGCAGTGGTGGTTTGCACTACCTGTTGGGAATCCTAGTCAGCGGGTGGCGCTAGTCGTTAGGAGTTTTTTGCGAATCGCTAGGACTTTTTTGCGGCTTTTTGCCATCACCTGAAAACAATACAAGGCCGATACCAACAAGCGGCGCAAGTCTATGCGAGACGCGTTTTCGTATGCACTTGCTGGCGATTGCGGATAAGCATCCGACAATCTCGAGAGATGCCGACAAACGGTTGCCCTGATCATCTATCCAAAACCAGGCGGAGAGCGTCTGGTATCAGTGCTTTAGCCGAGGTATAGAACCCGATGAAAAAAATTGAACTCGCCTGATAACCAATCATTCGGCAAGCCGATAGGCTATTGTCGATACTGCAACACGTAGGGACACCCGCCAGGAGCAGGTTAAGTCATGATGTCTAACTTGGGCAGAAAGCCGCTGTTGCTGTGGTTCGATCTGACCCGAGATCGGTCCACGGAAGCATTGATGGCACAGTTCACCCATGTCTGCGATTGCAAGCTGGCAAAAACCGTCGCGCATGCCGAGCGCCAGCAGGCAGACATGATCTGCATGCATTTCGATCGCCCCGACACCCTCAACCTCAACCTGCTGCTGGAAGTGAAGCGCAACTCACCTTCCGTGCCGATCACCATGTTCACGGTGCAGCATTCCGAAGAACTGGCGGTGTGGGCCATGCGTTCGCGGGTGTGGGAATACCTGGTCCTGCCGCTGACCAGCAGCGAGATGAGTCGCTACCTCGATGTCCTGAAGCAGCTGTGCGAGGTCCGTCGCGTTGCCAACCATCAGGCCGATGAAAAGCACATCGATCACCTGCCGTCCCTGCCAGACAGCATTCGCCTGACCAATGAACACCACAAGCACAGGGCGCTCGGCAAGGTCATGCCCTACATCGACCAGCATTTTCGTGAATGTATCGACCAGAAGGAGCTCGCCCAGCGCTGCGGCATGACCACGGCGCGCTTCAGTCGCCTGTTCAAGGAGGTCAATGGTCTGGGTTTCATGGATTACATTCTGAGCAAGCGCATGAGCCTGGCCATGGACCTGCTGGCCAACAGTCAGATGCCGATCACCAGCATCGGCTATGAGGCCGGCTTCAAGGACCCATCCTATTTCGCCCGCGCCTTCAAGCAGTTCACCAACTGCACGCCCAGCGAGTATCGCCAGGCCAGCCAGCTCGGCGAGGCGATCAGCGAAGCCGATCCGCTGAAGAACGCACTTGCGCGGGTGTTGGACAGCGCATTACCGAATGCGGCGTTCCACAAGACCCGCTGACCGATCAGGTGCCCGGCAGTAACCCATCTGCCCGCAACAAGGTCTCCAGGCAGTGCTCCTGCACCCCATAGAACGCCTTGAGCTGGCCGATCTTCTCCAGCAATGCCGTGCTGTCCGCCGCCTGCCGCCGCTTCACCGCAAGAATCATCTTGTTCTTGTTGGTGTGCTCCAGCGAGATGAACTCGAACACCTTGGTTTCATAGCCGCAGGCTTCCAGGTACAGCGCGCGCAGGCTGTCGGTCAGCATTTCGGCCTGCTGGCCCAGGTGCAGGCCGTACTGCAGCATCGGTTGCAACAACCCCGGGCTGTGCAGCTGCGGGCGGATCTGCTTGTGGCAGCACGGCGAGCACATGATGATCGCGGCGTTGCAGCGAATGCCGGTGTGGATGGCGTAGTCGGTGGCAATGTCGCAGGCATGCAGGGCGATCATCACATCGATGGCTTCCGGCACCACGCTGCGGACATCGCCACACTGGAACGCCAGGCCGGGGTGTTCCAGGCGCGAGGCGGCAGCATTGCACAGGTCGACCATGTCCTGGCGCAGTTCAACCCCGGTCACCTGGGCTTCGCGGCCCAGGTTGTTGCGCAGGTAATCGTGCATGGCGAAGGTCAGGTAGCCCTTGCCCGAGCCGAAGTCGGCCACCCGCAGCGCCTGCTCCGCGGCCACCGGCGCGCTGGCCAGGGCATGGTCGAAGACCTCGATGAACTTGTTGATCTGCTTCCACTTGCGCGACATGGACGGAATCAGCGCGCCTTGCCCGTCGGTCACGCCCAGGTCACGCAGGAATGGCCGCGACAGCTCCAGGTAGCGCTTCTTCTCGCGGTCATGGCCGCTGCTGGCCGCCTCGCGCGGCGCCTGCGCGCCGTGGCGCTGGAGCATGGGTTTGCCCTTCTTGCTGAAGGTCAGCTGCACTTCGCCGTCGCCGTCGAACAGGTGGGCGTTGCGGAAGCTGCCCGGCACCAGTTCGGCAACCAGTGCCTGCGCCTGCTCCAATGCCAGGTTACGGGTGATGTCGCGGGTCTGGTGGCGATAGACCAGCGACAGGCACGGCTGGCCCTTGACCTGCAGCGGCTTGGCAATGATCCGTTGCAGGGTCTGGTCGGTACCGACATGCCGCGCCAGCACCAGTTTGACCAAGGTATTGCCCTGCAGGGCAGTGTTCAGCAGGTCGAGAAACTGGGCGCGGGCATCCGGCGCGGAGGGGGCGGAAGGACTGGCGGACATGGGGAAGCGGTGCCTCGGATAGCGGGAAGCGCAGGGCGCAATGCGCGCATTCTACAGGGTGGTACCGACCCTGTGGGAACCCGGTCTGGCGGCGAGTCGCCGATCAGTCGAGAATCACCAGGCGATTAGGCAGTTCATTGCGTGCATGGGTCGGCGGCACCTGCTCGCTGAGCAGTTCGCCGCATGCGTCGATGCACTCGACAAAGCCCTGCAAAGTCCGCCCCTGGCGCACCTGCTCGGCAAGCCGGGCGACGATTGCAGCGCGGGCCGTGGCGTCCAGGCAGTGCTCGATACCGCGGTCGACCAGGATCTCGACATGCCGCTCCGCCTCGCAGACGAAGATCAGCACCCCCGTCGCGCCTGCCGTGCGCTGCAGGTTCTGTTCGCGAAACTGCTGCCGGGCCAGGCGCGAGGCGCGCCAGCGGCGCAGCGCGCGGGGGATCAGCCAACCGGCCAGGCGTGGGTTACGCAGCAACAGGCACAAGCCGACGAACAGCACCACATTGGCCACCAGCAGGCCGCGCCCTCCGGGCCAGCCCAGCAGCCAGTGCAGCAGGCCCGGCACGACCAGCGCCAGCAGCGCAGCCCAGAACAGCGGCCAATAGGCGTAATCGTCGGCACGCCGGGCCAGCACCGTCACCAGCTCGGCATCGGTGCGCCGCTCGGCACGGGCAATGGCTTCGGCAACCAGCCGCTGATGGTATTCGTCAAGGGGATTCATGCCGTCGGTCTCTTGAGCATTCTTATAGTTGTTTTCCCGGCATTCGGGGCTTCGTCCGCTGGCGACAGATTCAGGCATAATCCGCCGCAGGAAGAAATGCCTGCGAATCGTACAACAATAGCCGCCTGAAAACCTCGGCCGCGCGCGTATCACTGTCGATACGGCAGAGGCCCCAAAACGGAATTGATGATGAAACTGTCTTTGCTGGGCCTGGCCATGGGCCTTGCCAGTCAGGCGGCCCTCGCCGCCCCCTCCGCTCCCCCCCTGCAGGACAAGCAGGCGTTCATCGACCATCTGATCAGCCAGATGACCGAAGCCGAGAAAATCGGCCAACTGCGCCTGATCAGCATCAGTCCGGAAATGCCCAGGGAAAAGATCCGTGAGGAAATTGCCGCCGGACGCATCGGCGGTACCTTCAACTCGCGTACTGCACCGGAAAACCGCCCCATGCAGGACGCGGCCATGCGCAGCCGGCTGAAGATCCCGATGTTCTTCGCCTACGACACCGTTCACGGCGAGCGCACCATTTTCCCGATCGGCCTGGGCATGGCCGCGACCTGGGACATGGACGCCGTGGCCAAGGTCGGCCGCACGGCCGCTATCGAAGCAGCCGCCGACGCCCTCGACATGACCTTCGCACCGATGGTCGACATCGCCCGTGACCCGCGCTGGGGCCGCACCAGCGAAGGCTTTGGCGAAGACACCTACCTGACGTCGAAGATCGGCCAGGTCATGGTCCGCTCGTTCCAGGGCAGCAGCCCGGCCAACCCCGACAGCATCATGGCCATCGTCAAGCACTTCGCCCTGTACGGCGCCGTGGAAGGCGGGCGCGACTACAACACGGTCGATATGAGCCTGCCGAAGATGTACAACGATTACCTGCCGCCCTACCGCGCCGCGCTGGACGCCGGTGCTGGCGGGGTGATGGTGGCGCTGAACTCGATCAACGGCGTGCCGGCCACCTCCAACACCTGGCTGATGAATGACCTGCTGCGCAAGGAGTGGGGCTTCAAGGGCGTGACCATCAGCGACCACGGCGCCATCCAGGAGCTGATCCGCCACGGCGTCGCCCGCGACGGTCGCGAAGCCGCCAAGCTGGCGATCAAGGCCGGCATCGACATGAGCATGAACGACACCCTGTACGGTGAAGAGCTGCCAGGCTTGTTGAAGTCCGGCGAGGTGACCCAGCGCGAACTCGACCAGGCGGTGCGCGAAGTGCTGGGCGCCAAGTACGACATGGGTCTGTTCAAGGACCCGTACGTGCGCATCGGCAAGGCCGAAAGCGACCTCAAGGACTATTACGGCAACGACCGCCTGCACCGCGAAGCCGCGCGTGACGTGGCGCGGCGCAGCCTGGTGCTGCTGGAAAACCGCAACCAGACCCTGCCGCTGAAAAAGGCCGGCACCATTGCCCTGGTCGGCCCACTGGCCGATGCGCCGATCGACATGATGGGCAGCTGGGCAGCCGACGGCCAACCCAAGCATTCGGTGACCGTACGCGAAGGCCTGCGCCGCGCCGTCGAGGGCAAGGCCAGGCTGGTCTACGCCAAGGGTTCCAACGTCACCGGCAACAAGGCGATGTTCGATTACCTGAACTTCCTCAACTTCGATGCGCCCGAGATCGTCGACGACCCGCGCCCGCCTGCGGTGCTGATCGACGAAGCGGTGAAGGCAGCGCAGCAGTCTGACGTGGTAGTCGCAGTAGTCGGCGAATCGCGCGGCATGTCCCACGAGTCGTCGAGCCGCACCACCCTGGAAATCCCGGCCAGCCAGCGCGAGCTGATCAAGGCCCTGAAGGCCACCGGCAAGCCGCTGGTGCTGGTGCTGATGAACGGCCGCCCGCTGTCGATCAGTTGGGAGCGCGAGCAGGCTGATGCGATCCTCGAAACCTGGTTCGCCGGTACCGAAGGTGGCAATGCGATTGCCGACGTGCTGTTCGGTGACTACAACCCGTCCGGCAAACTGGCCATCACCTTCCCGCGCTCGGTCGGGCAGATCCCGATGTACTACAACCACACCCGTATCGGCCGCCCCTTCACCCCGGGCAAGCCCGGTAACTACACCTCGCAGTACTTCGAGGAACCCAACGGCCCGCTGTATCCCTTCGGTTATGGCCTGAGCTACAGCAGCTTCGAGCTGTCGGGCCTGAAGCTGTCGAGCAAGGACCTCAAGCGTGGCGACACGCTGCAGGCCCAGGTGACAGTGAAGAACACCGGCAAGCTGGCCGGCGAGACCGTGGTGCAGCTGTACCTGCAGGATGTGTCGGCGTCGATGAGCCGGCCGGTCAAGGAGCTGAAGAACTTCCAGAAACTCATGCTCAAGCCGGGCGAGTCGCGCACCTTGAGCTTCCGCATCAGCGAGGAAGACCTGAAGTTCTACAATGGCCAGCTGCAGCGGGTGGCCGAGCCAGGCGAGTTCAATGTCCAGGTGGGGCTGGACTCGCAGGCGGTGCAGCAGCAGAGTTTCCAACTGCTGTAACGGAGGCGCCTGTGCCGGCCCTTTCGCGGGTAACCCCGCGAAGAGGCCGGCCCCGATATCCCAACCACCCGGATCCACCCCATGGCCTTTTCCTTTCGCGCCCTGCGTCTGGGCCTGATCACGCTGCTGATCGTGCTGGGCACCGCCCTCAGCGCCGGCTGGGCCATGCACCAGGCCAAGCGCCAGGCCATGGCCGCCGACGCGCGGCGCGCCAGCCAGCAGTTGGGCCTTTACGCCAATGCCCTGCACACCCTGATTGACCGTTACCGCGCGCTGCCCGCCGTGCTTGCGCTGGACCCGGAGCTGATCGCCGCCCTGCAGGGCCCGGTCAGCGAACCGCTGCAGGACGCCCTGAACCGCAAGCTCGAGCGCATCAATGGCGCGGCCAACTCCTCCACCCTCGAACTGCTCGACCGCACCGGCCTGGCCATCGCTGCCAGCAACTGGCGCCTGCCCAGCAGCTACGTGGGTTCCAACTACGGCTTCCGGCCCTACTTCAAGCAAGCCCGCAGCCAGGGCAGTGGCCGTTTCTACGCCGTCGGGGTGACCAGCGGAGTACCCGGCTACTTCCTCGCCAGCGCAGTGAACGATGAGCACGGGCGCTTCCTCGGCGCGATGGTGGTGAAGCTCGAGTTTCCCGAACTGGAACGCGAGTGGCGCCAGGGCAGCGATATCCTGCTGGTCAGCGACGCCCGCGGCATCACTTTCATCGCCAACCAGGAAGGCTGGCGCTACCGCGAGCTGCAGCCGCTCACTGGCGCCGACCGCGCCGAGCTGGCCGAAACCCGTCAGTACGACAAGCACCCGCTGGTGCCACTCCAGCATGAGGTGCTGACCCGCTTTGCCGAAAACAGCACCCTCAGCCGCGTGCATGGCCCGGCGGGCACTGGTGAATACCTGTGGGAAAGCCTGCCGCTGGGCAGCGAAGCCTGGACCTTGCACCTGCTGCGCAAGCCACAGGTGGTGGCCGACGGCCGTAATGCGGCCCTGGCCGCCGCCGCCGTGTGGCTGAGCCTGGTGTTCGCCGCCCTGTTCCTCAGCCAGCGCCTGCGCCTGGCTCGCCTGCGCCAGCGCAGCCGGGAAGAGCTCAAGCGCCAGGTCGAAGAGCGCACCCGCGAGCTGCGCACAGCCCAGGAGGGCCTGGTGCAATCAGCCAAGCTGGCCGCGCTGGGGCAGATGTCGGCGGCCATGGCCCATGAGATCAACCAGCCACTGACCACCCAGCGCATGCAACTGGAAACCCTGCGCCTGCTGCTTGATCATGGCCGCTACGACGAAGCGCGGCAGGCCCTGGAACCGCTGGAGCAGATGCTCACACGCATGGCTGCGCTCACCGGCCACCTGAAAACCTTCGCCCGCAATAGCCCGGTCGGGCTGCGCGAGCGCCTCGACCTGGCCACCGTGGTCGACCAGGCCCTGCACCTGCTGGACGCGCGAATGCGCAGCGAAGCGGTGGAAGTGGCCCTGTACCTGGCGCGCCCGGCCTGGGTACGCGGTGATGCCATTCGCCTCGAGCAGGTGCTGATCAACCTGCTGCGCAACGCCCTCGACGCCATGGCCGACAAGCGCTACAAACGCCTGGAGATCCGCATCGAGCCCGACGGCGAGCTGTGGCGCCTGAGTGTGCTGGATTCCGGCGGCGGCATTGACGAGGCCAACCTGGCCAAGGTCTTCGACCCGTTCTTCACCACCAAGCCGGTGGGTGAAGGCCTGGGACTCGGCCTGGCCATTTCCTATGGCATCGTCCATGAGGCAGGTGGCCAGCTGCAGGCCGAAAACCTGCCCGGCGGCGCACGCCTCAGCCTTACCCTGCCCCGAGACCTGGAGCCTGTATGTTGAATTCGGTGATGGTTGTCGACGATGAAGCCAGTATCCGCACGGCGGTCGAACAATGGCTGAGCCTGTCCGGCTTCAGCGTGCAGTTGTTCGCCCGCGCCGAAGAATGCCTGGCGCACCTGCCACGGCACTTTCCCGGGGTGGTCATCAGCGATGTGCGCATGCCCGGCATGGATGGCCTGCAACTGCTCGAACGCCTGCAGGCCGACGATCCCGACCTGCCGGTCATCCTGCTGACCGGCCACGGCGACGTGCCCATGGCGGTGGAAGCCATGCGCAGCGGAGCCTACGACTTCCTGGAAAAACCCTTCACCCCGCAACACCTGCTGGGCAGCCTGCGCCGCGCCCTGGAAAAACGCCAGCTGGTGCTGGAGAACCGCAGGCTGCACGAGCAGGCCGACCTCAAGTCGCGCCTGGAAGGCACGCTGCTGGGTATGTCCCAGGGCCTGCAACAGCTGCGTCGGCAAGTGCTGGACCTGGCCAACCTGCCAGTCAATGTACTGATCCGTGGCGAAACCGGCAGCGGCAAGGAGCGCGTGGCCCGCTGCCTGCACGATTTCGGCCCACGCGCGGGCAAGCCGTTTGTCGCCCTCAATTGCGCGGCCATCCCCGAAGCGCTGTTCGAGGCCGAACTGTTCGGCCATGAAAGCGGCGCCTTCACCGGTGCCCAGGGCAAACGCATCGGCAAACTGGAATACGCCAACGGTGGCACGGTGTTCCTCGACGAAATCGAGAGCATGCCGCTGGCGCAGCAGGCCAAGCTGTTGCGGGTCATCCAGGAACAGAAGCTGGAGCGGCTGGGGGCCAACCAGAGCATCGCCGTCGACCTGCGCATCATCGCCGCGACCAAGCCCGACCTGCTCGAGGAAGCCCGCGCCGGGCGTTTCCGCGAAGACCTGGCCTATCGCCTGAACGTGGCCGAGCTGCGCCTGGCGCCGCTGCGTGAGCGGCGTGAGGATATCCCACTGCTGTTCGAGCACTTTGCCCGTGCCGCTGCGGAAAAGCTTGGCCGGGTGGCGGCGCCCTTGTCGGGCACGCAACTGGCGCAGTTGCTGGCGCATGACTGGCCGGGCAATGTGCGCGAACTGGCCAATGCGGCGGAACGCCACGCCTTGGGGCTGGGCTCGCCGAGCAGCGAGGCGGCGCCGGCCGGGCAGTCGTTGAGCGGGCAAATGGAGGCGTTCGAGGCGCAATGCCTGCGGGCGGCGCTGCGCCAGCATGGCGGCGAGATCAAGGCAGTGATGGAGGCTTTGCAACTGCCCCGGCGCACGCTCAACGAGAAGATGCAGCGGCACGGGTTGGTGCGTGAGGACTTTATCGGGCGGGAATGAGCGGAAATCCGCTCATTCATTGGCTCAAGTAAGCAAAAAACCGCCCACAGCGAGGTTCTTTTGCGGCTGCGTTGCAGCCCGTGATGGGCCCGCCCGTTTCCACCTGAACAATGCGCGCCCCAAACGTGACGCGGTCTGCCGCAGGAACGGGAGGGCCCGCGAAGGGCCGAGCGCCCCCATCTGGATCGCCACGCACCCATTTGGCACACCTTCTGCAATTGCCTGTGCAAGTCGCGCCTCGGCGCGCTCCACAAAAACAACGAGAAGGTATCCCCTGATGGATAACGCCACCACCCTGCCCGCCGGGGCGGCCACTGCGCCCGCCGCGGAAAAAACCACCGCCAGCCGCCTGAAGTCGATCTTCAGCGGGTCCATCGGCAACATGGTCGAATGGTACGACTGGTACGTCTACGCAGCATTCTCGCTGTACTTTGCCAAGGCCTTCTTCCCGGCCGGCGACGCCACCGCACAACTGCTCAATACTGCCGCGATCTTCGCCGTGGGCTTCCTCATGCGCCCGATCGGTGGCTGGCTGATGGGCCTGTATGCCGACCGCAAAGGCCGCAAGGCGGCGTTGATGGCCTCGGTGCTGCTGATGTGTGCCGGCTCGCTGGTCATCGCCCTGACCCCGGGCTACGAAACCATCGGTGTCGCCGCGCCAATCCTGCTGGTCGTCGCACGCCTGATGCAAGGCCTGTCGGTGGGCGGCGAATACGGCACCTCGGCCACCTACCTCAGCGAGATGGCCAGCAAGGACCGCCGTGGCTTCTTCTCCAGCTTCCAGTACGTGACGCTGATCTCCGGCCAGCTCATCGCCCTGGCGGTACTGATCGTCCTGCAGCAGACCCTGACCACCGAGCAACTGTACGCCTGGGGCTGGCGCGTACCCTTCGTGATCGGTGCGCTGTGCGCCGTGGTGGCCCTGTACCTGCGTCGCGGCATGGAAGAAACCGCCTCCTTCACCAAGAAGGAAAAGGCCAAGGAAAGCCTGATGCGCACCCTGCTGCGGCATCCCAAGGAGCTGATGACCGTGGTCGGACTGACCATGGGCGGGACCCTGGCCTTCTACACCTACACCACCTACATGCAGAAGTACTTGGTCAACACCGTGGGCATGAGCATCAGCGACTCGACCACCATCTCGGCCGCCACGCTGTTCCTGTTCATGTGCCTGCAGCCGGTGATCGGCGGGCTGTCCGACAAGATCGGCCGTCGCCCGATCCTGATTGCCTTCGGGGTACTCGGCACCCTGTTCACCGTACCGATCCTCAGCACCCTGCACACCATCCAGACCTGGTGGGGCGCGTTCTTCCTGATCATGGCCGCGCTGATCATCGTCAGCGGCTACACCTCGATCAACGCCGTGGTCAAGGCCGAGCTGTTCCCCACCGAAATCCGCGCCTTGGGCGTGGGCCTGCCGTACGCCCTGACCGTGTCGATCTTCGGCGGCACCGCCGAGTACGTGGCCCTGTGGTTCAAGAGCATTGGCCTGGAAAGCGGCTTCTACTGGTATGTCACCGCCTGCATCGCCTGCTCGCTGCTGGTATACGCAACCATGAAAGACACCAAGCAGCACTCGCGGATTACCACCGAATGAGCGTGAGCTTGGCGTAATAAGGAAGGGCGCACCGTTCGCGGGGCGCCCTTCTTCTTTCGTCATTCACGGTGCACCGAGCTTGCATCGCCCAGCTCAGGACATCTCCAACGCCTGACGCGGTTCCCGACGCTGGTACCAGGTAGCCATCAGCACCAGTAGCAGCAGCACCCCGCCCAACACTGCCGAAGAGCCGACGGTGCCGAAGTCGAGGCCGCCCTTGGCATACGGCTTGGTGAGAAAATCACCCAGCGTTGCACCGAACGGACGGGTGAGCACGAAGGCCACCCAGAACAACACCACACCCGGGATGCGCGTGCAGTAGCGGGCCACCACCACCAGAGCGATGGCGCTGCCGATCAGCAGGGCGCCGCCGGCAAAGCCGAGCCCCGAGTCATCTGCCAGGTAATCGCCGAGGGCAGTGCCCAGCGTGTTGGAAAACAATATCGCCACCCAGTAGAACAGCTCACCCGCACGGTTCCTGATGCGGGTGACGTCCAGCGGGTTGCCGCTCAGGCGCCAGGCCAGGAAGGTCAGCAGCAGGATGCCGATGAGCAGCGCCGACCCCGCGGCGTAGCCCAGGCCGAGGGTGCGGTCCATGAAGTCGGACATGGTGGTGCCAGCGGTGCTGGTGGAGAGGATCACCAGCCAGTACAGCATCGGGTGGTAGCGGCGCGAGTACAGCTGGCCAAGCAAGGTCAGCAGGAACACGCTGATCAGCAGCAACGAGCTCAGTGCGTAGCCAATGTTCAAGGTCATCGACAGCAAGTCGCCCGCCGTTTCCCCAAGGGTGGTAGCGCAGATCTTCATGACCCAGAAGGCCAAAGTGATTTGCGGAAGTTTGTTCATTGTTGTGCCGCTCCGGTCTGAAATGCGGCGATGGTGCTGAGCAGCGTCTGAAAAATCGGTGGGCAATAAATGAAAAATGCGTTGGCCTGCCTTGGATGACAGATCTTTCATTTTTAACGTCCCATTAATGCTTCGCTTCCAAGCTGCAATGGCTGGCAGGACGTTGCCGCGCTGGCAGCGCGTCGGGGCATGACCACGGCCGGCTCACAATTTGCCTGAGCAAACACATCGAATTAGAAGATATTTAAACGCTATTTTTTGCGCTTTTTTATCTAATTAATCGGCGTAGCATCAACCCCATAGAAACAAGCAACCTCTCAAACCTACTGGAGCAACGATCATGAAAAACCAACTGATCCTCACCCTGGCCCTCTCGGTTTTCGCTGCTGGCGCCTTTGCCGAAGATGGCTTCAACCGCACCAACGCCCACACCTTCGCAGCGGCACAGAGCCAATCCGCGACCTACGCTGAAGATGGTTTCGACCGTACTGGCGGCCAGCGCTTCGCCGAAGATGGCTTCGACCGCACCGGTGGCCAGCGCTTCGCTGAGGATGGCTTTGACCGCACCGGTGGCCAGCGCTTCGCCGAAGATGGTTTTGACCGCACCGGTGGCCAGCGCTTCGCCGAAGATGGCTTCGACCGCACCGACGCCCACCGCATCAGTTGATCCACTGATACGCGCTACCAGCCCGGCTTCGGCCGGGCTTGATCATTTGCAGGCGAGCACAGGCTTGGCACACTAGGCGTCTTGTTCACCAGGAGGTAGGGCCAGCAAGCCCAGCACAGATGTACTACTACGAACCCGCCAAAGGCCACGGCCTGCCCCACGACCCGTTCAACGCCATCGTCGGCCCCCGCCCTATCGGCTGGATTTCCTCACAGGACCGCGAAGGTCGCCTGAACCTGGCCCCCTACAGCTTTTTCAACGCTTTCAACTACATTCCACCGATCATCGGCTTCTGCAGCGTCGGGCGCAAAGACAGCCTGAACAACATCGAGCAGACCGGCGAATTCGTCTGGAACCTGGCCACCCGCCCGTTGGCCGCGCAGATGAACCAGAGCTGTGCGCCGGTGGCCGCCGACGTCAACGAATTCGAATTGAGCGGCCTCACCGCCACGCCGTCGCGCATCGTCAGCGTGCCGCGCGTCGGCGAAACGCCGGTGGCCTTCGAGTGCAAGGTCAGCCAGATCGTCCAGCTCAAGCGGGCCGACCAGGAACCGGTGCCCAGCTGGCTGATCCTCGGTGAAGTGGTGGCGGTGCACATTGCCGAGCACCTGTTGAACAATGGCATCTACGATACCGCTGCCGCCGAACCGATCCTGCGTGGCGGTGGCCCGGCGGACTATTTCGAACTGGGCAACCTGTTCAAGATGGCCCGGCCACCGGCCTGATCACCAGACCAGTTCACCTTCGTCGCTGACGCCCTGCAGACGTTGCAGCTCGGCGCTGGCCGCTTCGTCGGCGGCCACGGCGCCCTTGAATACCTGGCCGTCGAGCACCTTGTGAAAACGCGGCGCGCCGCCCATGCCCAGGGCCTTGACCGCAATCGCGGCGTGGTAACCGCCTTCCACCGGAACCATCGCCGAAACCGCTTCGAAATGCGGGAACTCCCTACGTGCCATGTTGCTTTCCGCCTGATTGATCGAGGGCCGGTATTTTACCTTATTCGCCTGTATCGGCCCTATCGCCGGTACAGGTAACATCTCAATCGAAGGTATGCAGGTCCAGGCTGCTGACCACCTGAGCCTGCACCAGCTCACCAAACACCTCCAGCGTTGGCGAAGCAAAGTACCCGCTCATCGCCTGCTGGTTCTGCCAACTACCACTGAGCAGCCACAGGTCGGCATCGGCCTGCGACCGCTGCACGGTGAAACTCAGGCAACCCGGTGCCCGCAACGAGGGTTCGAGCAAGTCACGCAGGCGCGCGCCCAGCTCTGCCGAGCGCCCGCTGCTGGCACGGATGAAAGCAAGGTGGGTGACCGGTCGTGTCGGGGTCATTGCACAATCTCCTTGAAGCAAGCGGACGGAAAACCAGGCTGCCAAGGTTAGGGCCTGCCCCGCGCGACGCGTTAGGCCATTACTGCCTGTCGATTGCCTGATCCTGCAGCGCGGCAGGATCAGGCAATCGACAGGCAGCTTTCGACTAGCGTCCGGCATTGCCCAAACCTATGCTGCGTCGGTCAGCAGAGGAAAGCCATCATGACCATTGCCACGTCCATCGACCCCACCCTGGAACTGCAACGCCAGGAACTGGCCGAGCTGATCCAACGCCATGCCGGTGAGCCCTACGGCCCGGCCTCGGCCATCGATGACCTGTACCTGGTGCGCTACACCGAGAATGTCCGTTCGGTGCCGACCCTGGCCCAACCCGCCCTGTGCATCCTTGCCCAAGGCAGCAAGAGCCTGTTCCTCGGCGACGAACAGTACGCCTACGACCCGCTGCACTACATGGTGGTGTCGGTGACCTTGCCGCTGAGCGGCGTGCGCCTCGATGCCAGCCCCGAGCACCCCAGCCTGGGGCTGCGCCTGGACCTGGACCCGGCCGAGATCAGCCAGTTGATCGCCGAAAGCGGGCCGATGCTGGTGCCCAACCGGCCCTCGGGCCGTGGCCTGTATGTGGAAAGAACCGACGCCGCGTTGCTCGACGCCCTGTTGCGGCTGATCCGGCTGCTGGATACACCACGCGACATCGCGATGCTGGCGCCGCTGTTCCGCCGGGAAATTCTCTACCGCCTGTTGCGTGGCCCGCAGGGCTACCGGCTGTATGAAATCGCCTTGGCCAACAGCCAGACCCACCGGGTGTGCCAGGCCATTACCTGGCTCAACCAGAACTACCAGTTGCCGCTGCGCATCGAGGATCTGGCGCGGGTGGTGAACCTCAGCACATCGACCTTGCACCACCGGTTCAAGGCGGTGACCTCGATGAGCCCGTTGCAGTACCAGAAGCAACTGCGCTTGCAGGAAGCCCGTCGGTTGATGCTGAACGACGGGCTCGAAGCGGCGGTGGCGGCCTATCGGGTGGGCTATGAAAGCCCGTCGCAGTTCAGCCGCGAATACAGCCGGCTGTATGGCGCGCCGCCGATCCGGGATGTGGCGCGGTTGCGGGCCACTGCCGGCTGAGTTCGGCTTTGCCTGTACTGGCCTCTTCGCGGGTAAACCCGCTCCCACAGGGACCGCGCCAGCTTTTGGAAATTGAGCAAGAGAGTTGCTTACACAGGTACTGCACAGATGCTTAAAACTGTGCAGTACCTGTGGGAGCGGGTTCACCCGCGAAGAGGCCGGTACAGGCAACAGCGCTACTTACCCGCACACAGCCCCCTGCCACTGGTTCTGGTCAACCTGGATCAGCGTCGGCCCCTTGCGCTCCACCGCCAGCATCAGCGCCGCCTGCAGCTGCGCCACATCGGCCACATGTTCCGCCGCGGCTCCCAATGCCCGCGCCACGCCAAGGAAATCCGGCGTATGGATATCTACCCCGACCGGCTCGATGGCACGGTTGACCATGTACTTCTTGATCTCTTCATACCCCTGGTTATTCCACAGCAGCACAATCAGCGGCACCTGCGCCTCTACTGCGCTGGCCAACTCTGGCAAGGTGAACTGCAAACCACCATCCCCGATCAGGCACACCGCAGGCGCACGCTCGCCATGCTGCTCGGCGCTGCCCAACCAGGCGCCCATGGCCGCCGGCAAGGCATAACCCAAGGTGCCGTAGCCGGTCGATGCATTGAACCAACGACGTGGCTGGTCCATGTCCAGGGTCAGGTTGCCGGTGTATACCGGTTGGGTCGAATCGCCCACCAGCACGGCATTCGGCAAACACTCGAGGATCGCTTGCAACAGGCGCGTCTGGCTCAAGGTCGGCTGGTCCCAACCAGCCGCCAGCGCCTGGCGCAGATTGGCCACGCGGGCAACCCCCCAGCTGCTTTCGCGCACGGGCTGCGGCTGCGCCTGCAAGGCACCGAGCAGCGCCTCGGCTGCCAGTTCGGCATCGGCCACCAGCGCCAGCTCGGGTAGATAGTTGCGCACGGTCTGGTCCGGGTCGATGTCGATGCGCAACAGAGCGCCCGGGATCGTGAACCCGCCCTTGAAGGTCACGTCATAATCGGTTTCGGCCAGCTCGGTGCCGATGGCGAGCACTACATCAGCTTCCGCTACCAAGGCACGCGTGGCCGGCAATGACTGGGTCGAGCCGATCTGCAGCGGATGGCCGGACGGCAGCAAGCCCTTGGCATTGATGGTCAGCGCCACCGGGGCCTGCAAGTGTTCGGCCAGGCGTGCCAGCGCAGCCCCCGCAGCCAGCGCACCACCCCCGGCGAGGATCAGGGGCCGCCGTGCAGTGGCCAGGCGCTCGGCCATCTGCGCCACCGCCTGCGGCGCCGCCCCGGCCCGGCTGCCACGCACCGGGCGCCCAGGCAGCAGGTGATCAGCCGGCTCGACCAGCACATCCAGCGGGATCTCGATATGCACCGGGCGTGGCCGCGCCCCTTCGAACACGGCGTACGCCCGCGCCAGCACCTGGGGCAGGTCATCGGCACTCATCAGGGTGTGGGAGAACGCCGCTACACCCGACACCAGCGCCGCCTGGTCAGGCAACTCGTGCAGCTTGCCGCGGCCACCGCCGAGTTGATTGCGCGACTGCACGCTGGAGATGACCAGCATCGGGATCGAGTCGGCATAGGCCTGGCCCATGGCGGTGGTGATGTTGGTCATGCCGGGACCGGTGATGATGAAACACACCCCGGGCTTGCCACGCGTCCGCGCATAGCCGTCAGCCATGAACCCGGCACCCTGTTCATGGCGCGGGGTGATATGGCGGATGGACGACCCCGCGAGGCCGCGGTAGAGCTCCACGGTATGTACGCCAGGAATACCGAAGACATGGTCCACACCATAGCCTTCGAGGAGTTTGACCAATACTTCGCCGCAAGTTGCCATCGGGTTTCACCGTGAATCTTGTTGGGTTATGGACGTATTGGACCCAAGCCACGGCTACTACCACAATGCAAAAAAACGCATACTAGCCATGTCCCCAGATCATGGCCAAGCACAATGAAACGCCTGCCGCCGCTGCCCGCCCTGCACACCTTCCTGGTCACCGCCCAGCACTGCAATTTCACCCGTGCCGGGCAGCAGTTGCATATCACCCAAGGCGCCGTCAGCCGGCAGATCGCAGCCCTCGAGGAGCACCTGGGTTATGCCTTGTTCCAGCGTCAGGCCCGTGGGCTGAGCCTGACGCGTGAAGGCCAGGACTGGCTGCCACGGGTGCAGCAGGTCTTCGCGCTGATCGAGCAAGGGGTGCGTGAAGTGGGTGAGCGTAACGCCACCTTGCAACTCAAGGCGCCGACCTGCGTGATGCGCTGGCTGCTTCCGCGCCTGATGGAATGGCAGGCGCTGCGTCCCGATGTGCCGGTGGAGCTGACCACCACGGTACAGCATGGCGTGGACTTCCGCCGCGAGGGCTTCGATGCAGCGGTGGTCTATGGTGATGCGCCGAACCATGGGTTGCGCGTGCGCAAGCTGTTCGACGAGCAGCTGACCCCGGTGTGTGCGCCTTCACTGCGCCAGGGGCCGCTTCCGCTGCAGCAGGTCGAAGACCTGGCCCGGCACATGTTGCTGCACCCGTCGCGGGATGAACATGACTGGCACCTGTGGTTGCAGGCGGCCGGGGTAGTGCTGGCCAGCCACGGGCCGAAACAGCATTTCGAGACGCTGGACATGGCAATGGCCATGGCCTCGCAGGGCACCGGGGTGGCCATCGGCGACTGGTCGCTGATCGGCGACGATTTGCGTGGCGGGCGATTGTGCATGCCGTTTGCGCTGAAGGTGATGACCGGCAAGGGGTACTACCTGGTGAGCCAGGCCAAGGGCTTGCCACCGGGGTTGGTGGAGTTGCTGAACTGGCTGGAGGGCCAGGCCGGTCTGTGATGCCCCTTTCGGGGTAAGCCCGCTTCCACAAGGGTTGCGCAGGCTTCAAGCGCTGCGCTGTACCTGTGGGAGCGAGTTCAACCGCAAACGGGGGCCGTTCAATAGCCGACGGTGAAGCGCTGCCGCGAATGCTGCGGTTTTTCCAGCTCGTCGAGCATGGCAATCGCGTAATCGGCAAAACTGATCCAGCTCCTGCCGTCCGCGCCAATCAGCAGGTGGTCCTTGCCCAACGTGTAATGCCCGCTGCGCTCAGCTTCGAGGAATTCCGCCGATGGCGACAGGAAGGTCCAGTCCAGGTTCTGCTCCTGTTGCAGCGCTTGCAAAAAATGCACCCCGGCCGTGGCCTCGGCCTTGTACGCCTCGGGGAAGTCCGGGCTGTCGATCACCCGTTGCCCCGAGGGCAGCAGCAGGCTGCCAGCGCCGCCCACCACCAGCAGGCGCCCGACACCGGCCCGCTTGACTGGCTCGATGATGGCGTGCGGCTCGATGGTCGCGAAGTGGGCCGCGCTCAACACCGCATCGACACCGCCTAGCGCCGCTTGCAAGGCCGCGCTGTCCTTGACGTCCAGCGCCTTGACAGTGACCCCTTCGCGCCCCTGCAGGCGGGAGGGGTCACGGGCGATGGCCAGCACCGTGTGGCCACGGCGCAGGGCTTCTTCAAGCAACTGGCTGCCAGCGCGGCCGGTGGCACCGATAATTGCGATCTTGCTCATTGGATACTCTCCGAAATGCCCGTCAGATGAACGATGCTCAACAGCATAGTTGCCCGATGCGTGACAAAAAATGCGATGCTCGGACATAGTTTGTTTCTAAATTCGGGCAAATCATGGACCGTCTCAACGCCATGCGTGTTTTCGTCACCGTCGTCGACCTCGGCAGCCAGTCGGCGGCGGCCGATCATCTGCAGCTTTCGCGGCCGGTGGTTTCGCGCTACCTGGCAGAGCTGGAAGACTGGGTCGGCGCCCGGCTGATGCAGCGCACCACGCGCAAGCTCAGCCTTACCGCCGCCGGCCAGGAAACCCTGCCGCGCTGCCGGCAACTGCTGGAACTGGCAGGCGACCTGCAGGCCGCGGTGCAGCAGCCGGACGATGCCCCAAGGGGCGCACTGCGCATCAGCGTGAGCACCTCATTCGGCCAGGCCCAACTGGTGGATGCGATAGCGGCCTACGTTCGACGCTACCCGGGAGTGAAGGTGGAACTGCAGATGCTCGATCGCACGGTCAACCTGGTGGACGAACGTATCGACCTGGCCATTCGTACCAGCAACGACCTGGACCCCAACCTGATAGCCCGGCGCCTGAGCGTGTGCCGCTCGGCAGTGTGCGCGGCCCCGGCCTACCTGCACGAACATGGTACGCCGCAACGGGTCGAGGAACTGAGCCAGCATAACTGCCTGACCCATGCTTATTTCGGCCACAGCCTGTGGCATTTCGAGGTGGCCGGCCGGCAGGTCGCCGTGCCGGTGACGGGAAATATCAGTGCCAACGAGGCGATGACCTTGCAGAAGGCGGCGCTGGCCGGCGCCGGCATCGCCATGCTGCCGACCTACCAGGCCGCCGAGGCCCTGCGCCGGGGCGAGCTGGTGCGCCTGCTGCCCGAGGCAAAGCCGCGCGAGCTGAACCTGAATGCGGTGTACACCTCGCGCAAGCACATGCCGGCCACCTTGCGCAGCATGTTGGACTTCCTGGTACAGCGGTTCACGGACGAACCGGAATGGGACAGGGACCTGTGACGTTCCTACAGGGGACGCGCTGTCATTCCTCGACGCTCATGTACTCCTTGGCCCAGCGGATGTAGTCCTCGGGCTGGGTGTAGGTGTGCGACAGCTCGGTGGCGCTGAGGTTTTCCGACTTGTTCTGCTGGCCACGCTGCAGTCGCAGGCAGTCGTAGGTAGCCTTGATCGCGGCAAAGTAGGCAGCATGGCCATCGACCACGATCCGTACCCCCAGGCGCGCCAGACGCTCGTCATCGCGCAGGTTCGGGTTACCGTAGGTGACCAGCATCAACGGTACCGTCAGGTGCTCGGCAATCCGTTCCAGCTGCTCGAAATCCTTCACCCCGACCATGCAGATTCCGTCGGCACCAGCCTTCTGGTAGCTCTGGGTGCGCACGATGATCTCTTCGGTGGAAAGCACACCGGCATTGGTACGGGCGATGATCGACAACGAGGAATCGACCCGTGCCTCCAGTGCCGCGCGGATCTTGCCGACGCCCTCTTCGACCGATATCAGGTCGGTGGACTTGCGCCCGAATTGCGCTGGCAGCAGGGTGTCCTCGATGGTCAGCGCGGCCACGCCGGCACGCTCCAGCTCGATGACCGTGCGCATGACATTCAGCGCGTTGCCATAGCCGTGGTCCGCGTCAGCCAGCACCGGCAGTTGCGCCACACGGCCGATACGGGTGGCCTGCTCGACGAACTCGCTGAGGGTGATCAGGGCGAAGTCCGGTGCGGCCAGCACCTGCAGCGAAGCGACGGACCCGCCGAGAATGCCGACCTCGAAACCCAGGTCTGCAGCAATGCGTGCCGACATCGGGTCGAACACCGATGCGGTGTGGTAACAGGCACCTGAAGCGAGCAGCTCGCGGAAGGCAAAACGCAGATCTTGATGGGAAGCCTTGGGCATGATCACTCCGCAAAATGAGTTGAAATTCGAACGGTAACTACCGACCCCTGTAATCGGGTCTACCTGACCTGTTCCAACCGTCGCCATCTGGGCGGTCATGCTCGACATGCAGGCAGAGGAATAAAAGGTGTGGGAGACAAAGGCGCAAAACACCTGCGGCAAAACGTTGCACCAAGCTGGTGCAAGCCCCGGTTTTCAGCCTTTGTGGCATACCAACGATATCACGCGGCCATGCAGCACTGGATGAATGCGCCAATGCCGATCTTGCATAGGGGATGCAGATAGTACATAGGAAGCTACCTAACTCAGGTTACAATCCGGGGGCCTTTACAACTCATGCAGAGGCTATTACCGACACAAAGGTATCCCCGTGACCGCCGCCCTGCCCCCCACTACGTTGCGCAACGTGCTCACCGCCCTGATGCTGGCGATCTTCCTTGGTGCGCTGGACCAGACCATTGTCGCTGTCTCACTGCCGGCGATCTCGGCACAGTTCAACGACGTCGGCCTGCTGGCCTGGGTCATCTCCGGCTATATGGTGGCGATGACCGTGGCCGTGCCGATCTATGGCAAGCTGGGCGACCTGTACGGGCGGCGGCGGATGATCCTCACCGGTATCAGCCTGTTCACCCTGGCCTCGATCGCCTGCGCCCTGGCGCAGGACATGCCGCAACTGGTGCTGGCGCGGGTGCTGCAGGGCATCGGCGCGGGCGGCATGGTCTCGGTGAGCCAGGCGATCATCGGCGACTTCGTACCGCCGCGCGAGCGGGGTCGCTACCAGGGTTATTTCAGCAGCATGTATGCCGTGGCAAGCGTCGCCGGGCCGGTGCTGGGCGGCTGGCTGACCGCGTACCTGTCGTGGCGCTGGGTGTTCTGGATCAACCTGCCACTGGGGCTGGTCGCGCTGTGGGCGATCCGCCGCGCCCTCGTCGGCATGCCGGCGCAGCGCCGCAAGGCGCAGGTGGATTACCTCGGTGCCGTGCTGCTGGTGCTCGGCCTGGGCAGCCTGTTGCTGGGCATCACCCTGGTCGGCCAGGGCCGCGCCTGGCTCGACACCGCCGTGCTGACGCTGTTCGCCTGCGCCGCGCTGGGCCTGCTGCTGTTCATTGCCCATGAGCGCCGCTGCCCCGAGCCGCTGCTGCCGCTCAGCCTGTTCGGCAACCGCGTGGCGGTGCTGTGCTGGGGCGTGATCTTCTTCGCCAGCTTCCAGTCGATCGCCCTGACCATGCTCATGCCCTTGCGCTTCCAGGGCATCACCGGCGCCGGTGCCGACAGCGCCGCCCTGCATCTGCTACCCCTGGTGATGGGCTTGCCCATGGGGGCCTTTACCGGCGGCCGCCTGACCAGCCGGACCGGGCGCTACAAGCCACAGATCCTGGCCGGTGCGCTGCTGATGCCAGTGGCCATTTTCGCCATGGCGCTGACCCCGCCACAGTCGGGCTGGCTGAGCGCGCTGTTCATGCTGCTGACCGGTATTGCCTGCGGGCTGCAGTTTCCGACCTCGCTGGTGGGCACGCAAAGTGCGGTCGACAGCAAGGACATCGGGGTCGCTACCAGCACGACCAACCTGTTCCGCTCGCTGGGCGGGGCCATGGGCGTGGCGTGCATGTCGAGCCTGCTCCTGGCGCTGCTGCAACAGGGCGGGTTCGCCTCGCTGGGCAATCCCTTGCTGGGCAGCCTGAAGGCCGGTGAAGTGGACCTGGTGACGCAGGGGCGCTTGCTGGAAACCTTCCGGCAGCTGTTGATGGTCAGTGCCGGGGTGGCTGTGCTGGGACTGTTTGCCGCATTGGCCTTGCCAGACCGGCAACTACGGGGCCGCTGAAAGCCGGGCAGCATTAAGCCCCTCTTGATACAAAGGGGAAACACTCCCTCACAATCCTTAACAAAGTGTCATTTGCGCAAAGCCGGGCTCAAGCGCAGCATATCCAGCCCGGTGTCAACCCACTTTTCGACATCTTTCACCAGGTCGACACTGTCAGGCAGCAACAGCCAGCGCCCGATCAGGCCATCGACATAGGCAAACATGGCCACCGCCGCGCGCTCGACATCCAGCTCGCCTGGCAACTGGCCCCGGCGTGCGGCGTTGGCCAACGCCAGGGTGATGCCCTTGTGGCAATCCAGCACCGCGTTCTGGCGCTGCTGGCGAATTTCACACATGTCATCGGTGAACTCGCACTTGTGATGCAGGATTTCATTGATACGCCGGGTTCGGGCATCGAGCACCAGCTCGTTGAACACTTGCAGCAACAGCTTGCGCATGCAGCCAAGCGGGTCCACTTCGTCCTCGCTTTCGCTCGCCCGCGCCAGGTGGTCATGGGTTTCATGCAGGCTGTCGAGCAGCGCCTGCACCAACTCGGCCTTGTTGTTGAAGTGCCAGTAGATCGCCCCCCGCGTCACACCCGCCAGTTCGGCGATGTCGGCCAGGGTGGTTCGCGCAACCCCGCGCTTGTAGAAGGCCTTTTCCGCCGCCTCGATGATCTGGGCGCGGGTTTCCTGGGCTTCTTCTTTGGTTCGACGGACCATGGCAGTACAAACCTCATCTGCCCCGAACGCGCGGCGCGTGCGGGGAACACTCCGGGGGCACCTCTGCAGGGTGCCTCGCGGAGGAGCTAATCAAGGGCTGTGGCAGTACCCGAGTACAACCCAGCGGTATTTACAAACAACCATGAATGTAAGTATATTCCTTAGCAAGCTATTTATCCACCGGATAGCAATTTTTCCAGATCAAGACTCTTCCATTACTCTTGAGCGTCTCCCAGCTCCGACGACCCGAGGATCCTCATGCAATTCAAGCCAGCCGTTACCGCTCTGGTTTCCGCCGTCGCCCTGGCAACCCTGCTCAGTGGCTGTAAGAAAGAAGAAGCAGCGCCAGCGGCGCAGGCTCCTCAGGTCGGCGTCGTGACCATCCAGCCCCAAGCCTTCACTCTGACCACGGAACTGCCGGGCCGTACCACGGCCTACCGCGTCGCCGAAGTGCGCCCGCAGGTCAACGGCATCATCCTCAAGCGCCTGTTCAAGGAAGGCAGCGAGGTCAAGGAAGGCCAGCAGCTGTACCAGATCGACCCTGCCGTGTACGAAGCCAACCTGGCCAATGCCCAGGCCAACCTGCAGGCTACCCGCTCGCTGGCAGAACGCTACAAGCAGCTGATCGACGAACAGGCTGTTTCCAAACAGGAATACGACGACGCCAATGCCAAACGATTGCAGGCCGAGGCTTCGCTCAAGAGCGCACAGATCGACCTGCGCTACACCAAGGTCCTGGCACCTATCAGCGGCCGTATCGGCCGTTCTTCGTTCACCGAAGGTGCACTGGTGAGCAACGGCCAGACCAATGCCATGGCCACCATCCAGCAACTCGACCCGATCTACGTCGACGTCACCCAGTCCACCGCCGAGCTGCTCAAGCTGCGTCGTGACCTGGAAAGCGGCCAGCTGCAAAAGGCCGGCGACAACGCCGCCTCGGTGCAACTGGTGCTGGAAGACGGCAGCCTGTTCAAGCAGGAAGGCCGCCTGGAGTTCTCTGAAGTCGCAGTCGACGAGACCACCGGCTCGGTCACCCTGCGCGCGCTGTTCCCCAACCCCGATCACACCCTGCTGCCCGGCATGTTCGTGCATGCGCGGCTCAAGGCCGGGGTCAACGCCAACGCCATCCTGGCCCCGCAACAGGGCGTGACCCGCGACCTGAAAGGCGCGCCGACCGCGCTGGTGGTCAACCAGGAGAACAAGGTCGAACTGCGCCAGCTCAAGGCCAACCGTACCCTGGGCAGCGACTGGCTGATCGAGGAAGGCCTGAACCCGGGCGACCGCCTGATCACCGAAGGGCTGCAGTACGTGCGCCCGGGCGTCGAGGTCAAGGTCAGCGAAGCCACCAACGTCAAGAAGCCGGCCAGCCCTGATCAGGCCAACGCGGCGAAAGCAGACGCCAAAGCGGAGTAAACCATGTCGAAGTTCTTTATCGATCGCCCGATCTTCGCCTGGGTGATCGCCTTGGTGATCATGCTGGTCGGCGCCTTGTCGATCCTGAAGCTGCCGATCAACCAGTACCCCAGCATCGCGCCGCCGGCCATCGCCATCGCCGTGACCTACCCGGGCGCCTCGGCGCAAACCGTGCAGGACACCGTGGTGCAGGTGATCGAGCAGCAGCTCAACGGTATCGACCACCTGCGTTATGTGTCGTCGGAAAGCAACTCCGACGGCAGCATGACCATTACCGCCACCTTCGAGCAGGGCACCAACCCTGACACCGCTCAGGTGCAGGTACAGAACAAGCTGAACCTGGCCACCCCGCTGCTGCCGCAGGAAGTGCAGCAGCAAGGTATCCGTGTCACCAAGGCAGTGAAGAACTTCCTGCTGGTGATCGGCCTGGTATCCGAAGACGGCAGCATGTCCAAGGACGACCTGGCCAACTACATCGTCTCCAACATGCAGGACCCGATCTCGCGTACCGCAGGCGTGGGTGACTTCCAGGTGTTCGGTGCGCAGTACGCCATGCGTATCTGGCTCGATCCGGCCAAGCTGAACAAGTTCCAGCTGACCCCGGTCGACGTCAAGAACGCCGTAGCCGCGCAGAACGTGCAGGTGTCCTCCGGCCAGCTCGGCGGCCTGCCTGCCGTACCGGGTACCCAGCTGAACGCCACCATCATCGGCAAGACCCGCCTGCAGACCGCCGAGCAGTTCGAGAAGATCCTGCTCAAGGTCAACAGCGACGGTTCGCAGGTGCGCCTGGGTGATGTCGCCCAGGTTGGCCTGGGCGGTGAAAACTACGCAGTCAGCGCCCAGTTCAACGGCAAGCCGGCCTCCGGCCTTGCGGTAAAACTGGCAACCGGCGCCAACGCCCTGGACACCGCCAAGGCCCTGCGCCAGACCATCGCCGACCTGGAGCCGTTCTTCCCGCCCGGGGTGAAAGCGGTATTCCCGTATGACACCACCCCGGTGGTCACCGAGTCGATCAGCGGCGTGATCCACACCCTGATCGAAGCCGTGGTCCTGGTGTTCCTGGTGATGTACCTGTTCCTGCAGAACTTCCGCGCCACCATCATCACCACCATGACCGTACCCGTGGTGTTGCTGGGTACGTTCGGCATCCTCGCCGCAGCGGGCTTCAGCATCAACACCCTGACCATGTTCGCCATGGTCCTGGCCATCGGCTTGCTGGTGGACGACGCCATCGTCGTGGTGGAAAACGTCGAGCGGGTAATGTCCGAGGAAGGCTTGCCACCCAAGGAAGCCACCAAGCGCTCGATGGAGCAGATCCAGGGCGCCCTGGTGGGTATCGCCCTGGTGCTGTCGGCAGTACTGCTGCCCATGGCATTCTTCGGCGGCTCCACCGGTGTGATCTACCGGCAGTTCTCCATCACCATCGTCTCGGCCATGGGCCTGTCGGTGCTGGTGGCGCTGATCTTCACCCCGGCCCTGTGCGCCACCATGCTCAAGCCGCTGAAAAAAGGCGAGCATCACGTCGCCAAGCGCGGCTTCTTCGGCTGGTTCAACCGCAACTTCGACCGCAGTGTTACCGGCTACGAACGCAGCGTGGGCACCATCCTGCGCAACAAGGCGCCGTTCCTGCTCGCCTACGCGCTGATCGTGGTCGGCATGATCTGGCTGTTCGCCCGCATCCCCACCGCGTTCCTGCCGGAAGAAGACCAGGGCGTACTGTTCGCCCAGGTGCAGACCCCGGCCGGCTCCAGTGCCGAGCGCACCCAGGTGGTGGTCGACCAGATGCGTGAGTACCTGCTGACGAAAGAGGCCGACACCGTGGCGTCGGTGTTCACCGTCAACGGTTTCAACTTCGCCGGCCGCGGCCAGAGCTCGGGCATGGCATTCATCATGCTCAAGCCATGGGGTGAACGTTCCAAGGAGAACAGCGTGTTCGCCCTGGCCCAACGCGCCCAGCAGCACTTCTTCAGCTTCCGCGATGCGATGGTGTTCGCCTTCGCCCCGCCTGCAGTGCTGGAACTGGGTAACGCCACCGGCTTCGACGTGTTCCTGCAGGACCGTGGCGGTGTCGGCCATGCCAAGCTGATGGAAGCACGCAACCAGTTCCTGGCCAAGGCCGCGCAGAGCAAGGTCCTCAGCGCCGTGCGCCCGAACGGCCTGAACGACGAGCCGCAATACCAGCTGACCATCGATGACGAACGGGCCAGCGCCCTGGGCGTGACCATCGCCGACATCAACAACACCCTGTCGATTGCCCTGGGTGCCAGCTACGTCAACGACTTCATCGACCGTGGCCGGGTCAAGAAGGTGTACATCCAGGGCGAACCGAACGCACGGATGAGCCCGGAAGACCTGCAGAAGTGGTACGTGCGCAATGGCGCTGGCGAAATGGTGCCGTTCTCCTCCTTCGCCAAGGGTGAATGGAGCTACGGCTCGCCCAAGCTGTCGCGTTACAACGGTGTCGAGGCCATGGAAATCCTGGGTGCACCGGCACCGGGCTACAGTACCGGTGAAGCCATGGCCGAGGTCGAGCGCATCGCCGGCGAACTGCCTGGCGGTATCGGCTACTCCTGGACCGGCATGTCCTACGAGGAAAAACTCTCCGGTTCGCAGATGCCGGCGCTGTTCGCCCTCTCGGTACTGTTCGTGTTCCTGTGCCTGGCAGCCCTGTATGAAAGCTGGTCGATCCCGATCGCCGTGGTGCTGGTAGTGCCTCTGGGCATCATCGGTGCACTGATTGCCACCAGCCTGCGCGGGTTGTCGAATGACGTGTACTTCCTGGTCGGCCTGCTGACCACCATCGGCCTGGCGGCGAAAAACGCCATCCTGATCGTCGAATTCGCCAAGGAATTGCACGAACAAGGCCGCAGTCTGTACGACGCGGCGATCGAGGCGTGCCGCATGCGTCTGCGTCCGATCATCATGACCTCGCTGGCGTTCATTCTCGGCGTGGTACCGTTGACCATCGCCAATGGCGCTGGCGCCGGCAGCCAGCACGCCATCGGTACTGGTGTGATCGGCGGCATGATCAGTGCGACCATTCTGGCAATCTTCTGGGTACCGCTGTTCTTCGTCGCAGTGTCGTCGCTGTTCGGCAGCAAACAGCCGGAAAAGGACGTCACCCCTGAAACTCCACGTTATGAGGCTGGGCAATGACCAAGTCTTTGTTGTCCCTGGCGGTAACCGCTTTCATTCTTGGCGGCTGCTCGCTGATCCCTGACTACCAGACCCCGGAGTCGCCGGTGGCTGCGCAGTGGCCGCAAGGCCCGGCATACTCGCCAACACAGTCGGCAGACGTTGCTGCCGCCGAACAGGGCTGGCGCCAGTTCTTCCACGACCCGGCGCTGCAGCAACTGATCCAGACCGCGCTGGTGAACAACCGCGACCTGCGCGTAGCGGCGCTGAACATCGACGCCTACCGCGCGCAATACCGTATCCAGCGGGCCGACCTGTTCCCGGCGGTCTCGGCCAATGGCAGCGGCAGCCGCCAGCGGGTACCGGCGAACATGTCGCAAACCGGCGAAGCCGGCATCACCAGCCAGTACTCCGCCACCCTGGGCGTCAGTGCCTACGAGCTGGACCTGTTCGGCCGCGTACGCAGCCTGACCGAACAGGCCCTGGAAACCTACCTGTCCAGCGAGCAGGCGCGCCGCTCCACGCAGATCAGCCTGGTCGCCAGCGTGGCCAACGCCTATTACACCTGGCAGGCCGACCAGGCGCTGTTCAAGCTGACCGAAGAAACGCTGAAGACCTACGAGGAAAGCTACAACCTCACCCGTCGCAGCAACGAAGTCGGCGTAGCCTCGGCACTCGACGTCAGCCAGGCGCGCACCGCCGTGGAAGGCGCCCGGGTCAAGTACTCGCAGTATCAGCGCCTGGTCGCCCAGGACGTCAACAGCCTGACCGTGCTGCTGGGTACCGGCATTCCCGCCGACCTGCCCAAGCCGCTGGAGCTCAATGCCGACCAGCTGGCCGAAGTACCGGCCGGCCTGCCGTCGGACATCCTCCAGCGTCGCCCGGACATCCAGGAAGCCGAGCACTTGCTCAGGGCCGCCAATGCCAACATCGGTGCCGCCCGGGCGGCGTTCTTCCCGAGCATCAGCCTGACCGCCAATGCCGGCAGCCTGAGCCCGGACATGGGTCACCTGTTCTCGGGCGGCCAAGGCACCTGGCTGTTCCAGCCGCAGATCAATCTGCCGATCTTCAACGCCGGCAGCCTGAAGGCCAGCCTGGACTATTCGAAGATCCAGAAGGACATCAACGTCGCCAAGTACGAAAAGACCATTCAGACAGCCTTCCAGGAAGTCTCCGATGGCCTGGCGGCGCGCAAGACCTTCGAGGAGCAGCTGCAAGCACAACGCGACCTGGTGCAGGCGAACCAGGACTACTACCGCCTGGCCGAACGCCGCTACCGCATCGGGATCGACAGCAACCTGACCTTCCTCGATGCCCAGCGCAACCTGTTCAGCGCCCAGCAGGCCCTGATCGGCGATCGCCTGTCGCAGCTGACCAGCGAGGTCAACCTGTACAAGGCGCTTGGCGGTGGCTGGTACGAGCAGACCGGGCAGGCCAACCAGCAGGCCTCGGTGGAAACACCGAAAGGCTGATGGCGACTGCAACAACATCAAGCCCACCCTCGCGGTGGGCTTTTTGTTTTCTGCTGCCTGCACTGGCCTCTTCGCGGGCTCGCCCGCTCCCACAGTTTCACAGGCTGTGATGATCCTGTGGGAGCGGGCGAGCCCGCGAAGAGGCTGCACAGGAAAACAATTAACCAACCGGAACATTCCGTTCGATTATCGCCCGCTTCCGTTTGCGGCGAATTGCCTCACCCACGCCCCACCCCGCACCATCCTCTCCACGCAACGTTGCCCCGGTTCATCCCCAAGACCCGCACCTGCAGGCCGCATCCTGCAGCACACCGGCTCGCCCATAAAAACAAGAGATCCACGACAGATGAGCACTTTGCAACCCGCACGCCAGCTGCTGCCCGGCCTGTTGGCCCTGTCCTGCACCTTCCCGCTGTACGCCGCCGAGAGTGGCTTCATGGAAGACGCCAAGGCCACCCTCAACCTGCGCAACTTCTATATCAACCGCAACTTCGTCGACCCGGCCCACCCGCAGGCCAAGGCCGAGGAATGGACGCAGAGCTTCATCCTCGACGCCCGCTCCGGTTTCACCCAGGGTACCGTCGGTTTCGGCGTGGACGTACTGGGCCTGTACTCGGTCAAGCTCGACGGCGGCAAAGGCACCACCAACACCCACCTGTTGCCGGTGCACGACGATGGCCGCCCCGCCGATGACTTCGGCCGCCTGGGCGTGGCGCTGAAAGCCAGGCTGTCCGAAACCGAACTGAAAGTGGGTGAATGGATGCCGGTGCTGCCGATCCTGCGCTCGGACGACGGTCGCTCGTTGCCACAGACCTTCCGTGGTGGCCAGCTGACCTCGAAGGAAATCGCCGGCCTGACCTTGTACGCCGGCCAGTTCCGCGGCAACAGCCCGCGCAACGATGCCAGCATGGAAGACATGTCGCTGAACGGCAAGGCGGCGTTCACCTCCGACCGCTTCAACTTTGCCGGCGGCGAGTACACCTTCAACGACAAGCGCACCATGATCGGCCTGTGGGACGCGCAGCTCAAGGACATCTACCGCCAGCAGTACCTCAACCTGGTGCACAGCCAGCCGCTGGGCGACTGGACCCTGGGCGCCAACCTGGGCTACTTCACCGGCAAGGAAGACGGCGCCGAACGCGCCGGCGAACTGGACAACCGCACCGCCTCGGCCCTGCTCTCAGCTCGCTACCAGGGCCACACCTTCTATGTCGGCCTGCAGAAGGTCAGCGGCGACAATGCCTGGATGCGGGTCAACGGCACCAGCGGCGGCACCTTGGCCAACGACAGCTACAACTCCAGCTTCGACAATGCCAAGGAGCGCTCCTGGCAGGTGCGCTACGATTTCAACTTCGCCACCGTCGGCGTACCCGGCCTGACCCTGATGAACCGCTACATCAAGGGGGACAACGTCACCGCAGGCGCCGTGGACGACGGCAAGGAATGGGCGCGGGAGACCGAACTGGCCTATGTGGTGCAGTCGGGCAGCTTCAAGGACCTGTCGCTGAAATGGCGCAACTCCACCATGCGCCGGGACTTCAGCACCAACGCGTTCGATGAGAACCGGTTGATCGTGAGTTACCCGCTGAACCTGCTTTGAACCACTGGATATGGCAGTGCAGGCCGCTGCCATTCGCCTGGCTGATGATGGTGGTGGCGAAGGTCTATCCTGAGCTATATCGGTTTGCAGCACCGGCCTCTTTGCCGGTGCCTGCAAGACACCCCGATCCGGCAAACCAGGGAGGCACACCATGAAGAACCTCGTCGACCACCTGAGCCAATACGCCAGCTACCATCGCGACCCACGCAACATCGCCACCCACTTCGTGGGCATTCCCTTGATCGTACTGGCAGTCACCATCCTGCTGTCACGCCCAGGCTGGGACGTGGCCGGCATGTGGCTTTCCCCGGCAGTGCTGGCAGCGGCGGCGTCGGTATGGTTCTACCTGCGCCTGGACCTGCGCTTCGGGCTGGTGATGGGCGTGTTGCTGGGGCTGTGCCTGTGGGTCGGCCAGGTGCTGGCGGTACAGTCCACTGCACTGTGGCTTGGCAGTGGTCTGGCGGCGTTCGTGGTGGGCTGGATCATCCAGTTCGTCGGCCACTACTACGAAGGCCGCAAACCGGCATTTGTCGACGATGTCAGCGGCCTGATCATCGGGCCGCTGTTCGTGGTGGCGGAAGCGGCGTTCATGCTGGGCCTGTGCCCAGCCCTGAAGCAGGCCGTCGAGCGCAACGCCGGCCCGGTTGTGGCGCGCTCGTTGTAGGAGCGACCTTGCGTCGCGATGGGCCGCGAAGCGGCCCCAGGATTCCAGCAGGGCTCAGCTACGTGATTCCACGCCCAGCTCATCCCACACCGACTCGGCCAGGTGGAAGGTGGCATTGGCCGCCGGAATGCCGCAATAGATCGCGCTCTGCATCAGCACTTCCTTGATTTCATCGCGGGTCACGCCGTTGTTGGCTGCCGCGCGCAGGTGCAGCTTCAGTTCGTCATTGCGGTTCATGCCGATCAGCATGGCGATGGTGATCAGGCTGCGTGTGTGCCGCGGCAGCCCCGGGCGAGTCCAGATGTCACCCCAGGCGTGGCGGGTGATCATTTCCTGGAACTCGCCATTGAAGTCGTTGAGCTTTTCCAGGCTGCGGTCCACATGGGCATCGCCAAGCACTGCGCGGCGTACTTGCATGCCGGCGTCGTAACGTTGTTTCTCGTCCATGGCGATAGCCTCAGTGAGCCAGCAGGAAGTCGAGCACGCGGCGGCTGAACGGCTCGCCGACCTCGACGTTGGACAGGTGCGCAGCCGGGAAGTCGATGTACTCGGCACCGTCGATCGCGGCCTGCATGAAGCGGCCGTGCTCCGGCGTGGTGACCACGTCTTCGGTACCGGCCACGATCAGTGTCGGCACCTGGATACGGCCCAGTTGCTCGCGGTAGTCGGCATCGCGCACCGCCGCGCAGTTGCTGGCATAGCCTTGCGGGCTGGTCTGCGCCAGCATCTGGCAGATGCGCTGGGCCTGGGCTGGCTGGGCCTTGGCAAACCCTGGGGTGAACCAGCGGGCGATGGAGGCATCGCGCAGGTCGAGCATGGCCTGCTGGCCGCCCTTGAGCACGGTGTCGATCCGGCTGTTCCACACTTCGTCGTTGGCTATCTTGGCGGCGGTGTTGCACAACGTCAGGCTGCGCAGGCGCTGGCCGGCATGGATGCCCAGCCACTGGCCGATCAGGCCGCCCATCGACAGGCCGACGAAGTGCGCCTTGGCGATGTCCAGCGCGTCGAGCAGGGCCAATACGTCACGGCCCAACTGCGCGATGGTGTAGGGGCCGTCAGTGACCAGTGATGCGCCGTGGCCACGGGTGTCGTAGCGCAGCACCCGCAGGTGCTGGCTCCACAGCGGGACCTGCGTATCCCACATGCCCAGGTCGGTGCCCAGCGAGTTGGACAGGACCAGCACCGGGGCGTTTTCCGGGCCATCGATCTGGTAGTTCAAAACGCCATCGGCCAGTTGCAAATGCGCCACAGCGGTCTCCTTCAGGCAGTAAAACGTTGATGTTCGGATACGGCGCGTGCCACCCAGACACGCGCCTGGCCCAGGTAATGGGCAGGGTCGAGCAAGCGGTCGAGTTCTTCGCCAGACAGTTCGGCACTGACCTGCGGTTCGTCGCCCAGCACCGCACGCAAGTGACGCCGCTCGGCCACGGCACGCTGGCAGCATTGCTCCAGCAGGTGGTGGGCGCGGTCGCGGCCAACCCGCTGGGCGAGGACGATGCTCACCGCCTCGGCCAGCACCAGCCCCTGGGTCAGGTCGAGATTGGTGCGCATGCGCGCGGCATCCACCTCCATGCCCTCGGCAATCACCTGGGCCTGGCGCAACGCACCGGAAACCAGGCAGCAGATCTCCGGCAGGGTTTCCCATTCGGCATGCCACAGGCCGAGGCTGCGTTCGTGCTCCTGGGGCATGGCGGCAAACAGCGTCGAGACCAGGCCCGGCACACGGGTCGCCGCACCGATCAGCACAGCGGCACCCACCGGGTTGCGTTTGTGCGGCATGGTCGAGGAGCCACCCTTGCCTGGCGCGGAAGGCTCGAACAGCTCCCCCGCCTCGGTTTGCATCAGCAGGCTGACATCGCGGCCAAACTTGCCCAGGCTGCCAGCGACCAGGCCCAGCACTGAAGCAAACTCCACCAGGCGGTCACGCTGGGTGTGCCAGGGCTGCTCGGGCAGGCTCAGCTGAAGCTGAGCGGCCAGGGCTTCGGCTACCGGCATTGCCTTGCTGCCGAGGGCGGCCAGGCTACCCGAGGCGCCACCGAACTGCAGCACCAGCAGGCGTGGGCGCAGTTCCTGCAGGCGTTGCCGGTGACGGCTCACGGCACCCAGCACACCGGCCAGTTTCATGCCCAGGGTCACCGGCGTGGCGTGCTGCAGCCAGGTGCGTCCTACCAGCGGTGTGTCGGCGTGCTGCAAGGCCTGGCGGGACAGGGTAGCGGCCAGCCTGGCAAGGTCGGCCTCGATCAGGTCGAGGGCTGCGCGCAACTGCAGCACCAGGCCGGTATCCATCGCATCCTGGCTGGTGGCACCCAGGTGCACGTAGCGCTCGGCCTCGGGCACGCCACTGGCAATCACCTTGCCCAACGCCTTCACCAGGGGGATGGCCGAGTTGCCAGCGCTGGCAATCGCGTCGGCCAACGCGCGCACATCGTAGCGCTCGGCGTGGCAGGCCGCCTCGATGGCCGCGACGGCGCTATGCGGGACCAGCCCGGCCGCCGCTTCGGCACGTGCCAGCGCCGCTTCGAAATCGAGCATGCCTTGCAGCCGGCCGCGGTCGGAGAATATCTCGCGCATGGCCGGGGCGGTGAAGTAGGCGTCGAACAGTTGGTTGGTCATGCCACGTCCTTAATCATCGTGGTGCAGGTACGCCGCCTGCTTCGGCAGGCGCAGGCTGAACAGGAAAGCAATCGCCATCATCGCCGTCACGTACCAGTAGAAAGTGTTTTCCATGCCCAGGGACTTCAGGCCCAGGGCCACATATTCGGCCGAACCGCCGAACGCCGCGTTGGCCACCGCATAGGCCAGGCCCACACCCAACGCGCGCACCTGCGGCGGGAACATCTCGGCCTTCACCAGGCCGCTGATCGAGGTGTAGAAACTGACGATACACAGCGCCAGGGTAATCAGCACGAAGGCCATGAACGGGCTGCTCACGGTTTTCAACGCCATCAGCAGCGGCACCGTGAACAGTGTCCCCAGGGCGCCGAACAGCAGCATCGAATTGCGCCGGCCGATACGGTCGGAGAGCATGCCGAAGAATGGCTGCAGCACCATGAACAGGAACAGCGCACCGGTCATCACGTAGCTGGCGTTTTTTGCCGTCATGCCCGCCGTGTTGACCAGGTATTTCTGCATGTAGGTGGTGAAGGTGTAGAAGATCAGCGAACCACCGGCGGTATAGCCAAGCACGGTGATGAAGGCTGCCGCATGGTTGCTGAACAGGCCCTTGATGGTGCCGGCCTCCTTGCTCTGGCGGACTTCGGCGCTACTGGTCTCGTGCAGCGAGCGGCGCAGCATCAGCGAAATCAGCGCGGCGATGGCGCCGACCACGAACGGAATGCGCCAGCCCCAGGCGCGCAGCTCGTCCTCGGTGAGCAACTGCTGCAGGATCACCACCACCAGCACCGCCAGCAACTGGCCGCCGATCAGGGTGACGTACTGGAACGAGGCGAAGAAACCACGCTGGCCGCGCAGGGCCACTTCACTCATGTAGGTAGCGGTGGTGCCGTACTCGCCACCTACCGACAGGCCCTGGATCAGGCGGGCCAGCAACAGCAATGCCGGGGCCCAGGTGCCGATGCTGGCATAGGTGGGCAGGCAGGCGATCATCAGCGAGCCGAAGCACATCATCAGCACCGAGATCATCAGGGAGTTCTTGCGTCCATGGCGGTCCGCGAGGCGACCGAAGATCCAGCCACCGATCGGGCGCATCAGAAAGCCCGCGGCGAACACACCCGCCGTGTTCAGCAACTGCACCGTAGGGTCGTCGGAGGGAAAGAAAGCCGGGGCAAAGTAGATGGCACAGAAGGCGTAGACATAGAAGTCGAACCATTCCACCAGGTTGCCCGAGGAGGCACCAACGATAGCGAAGATGCGTTTGCTGCGTTCTTCGCCGGTGTAATAGGTTGAGGTCATGGTGAGTTCACTCCTGGAGGGTCGCAGGTAATTCTAGACACACCTGGTAACACGCTCGTTCCGCCTTGGCCTTGCGTCCAAGGTTCGGCCCCCTCGCCAACACGCCTGCCCGCAGAGCAGGAGGCGTGGTCCCTGCTGTGGGAGCGGGCGTGCCCGCGAAGAGGCCGGTACAGGTCAAACCCGCTCGATGGCCAACGCCAGACCCTGCCCAACGCCCACGCACATGGTCGCCAGGCCTTTACGCCCACCGCTCTTCTCCAGCTGGTGCAGCGCCGTCAGTACCAGGCGCGCACCGCTCATGCCCAGCGGGTGGCCCAGGGCGATCGCGCCGCCGTTGGGATTCACCTGCGGCGCATCGTCGGCCACGCCAAGCTCACGCAGCACGGCCAAACCTTGGCTGGCAAAGGCTTCGTTGAGCTCGATCACATCGAAATCGTTCACTGCGATACCCAGGCGCTCGGTCAGCTTGCGCACCGCCGGCACCGGGCCGATGCCCATCACCCGCGGCGCGACACCGGCACTGGCCATGCCCAGGACCCGTGCACGTGGGGTCAGGCCGTGCTTCTGCACCGCTTCGGCCGAGGCCAGGATCAGCGCCGCAGCGCCATCGTTCACGCCCGAAGCGTTGCCTGCGGTGACGGTCTTGTCCGGGCCGTTGACCGGCTTGAGCCGGGCCAGGGCTTCCAGGGTCGTCTCCGGGCGCAGGTGCTCATCATGCTCGACGACAGTTTCGCCTTTCTTGTGGGCGATACGCACCGGCACGATCTCTTCGGCAAAGAAACCGGCGGCCTGGGCAGCGGCGGCCTTGTGCTGGCTGCGCAGGGCGAAGGCATCCTGGTCGGCGCGCGAAACCTGGTAATCATCAGCCACGTTGTCGGCGGTTTCCGGCATCGAATCGACACCGTACTGGCTCTTCATCAGCGGGTTGATGAAACGCCAGCCAATGGTGGTGTCTTCGAGCTTCATGTTGCGCGAGTAGCCGCTCTCGGCCTTGCCCATGACGAACGGGGCACGCGACATCGACTCGACGCCGCCGGCGACCGCCAGCTCCATTTCGCCGCTGGCGATGGCGCGGAACGCGGTACCGATGGCATCCATGCCCGAAGCGCACAGGCGGTTCAGGGTGACGCCGGGGATGCTCTGCGGCAGGCCGGCCAGCAACAGGGCCATGCGTGCCACGTTGCGGTTGTCCTCACCGGCCTGGTTGGCGCAGCCGAAGAACACTTCATCCAGCTGCTCCCATTGCACGCTGGGGTTGCGCTCGATCAGCGCCTTCAGCGGCACGGCGGCCAGGTCGTCGGCACGCACGCCGGCCAGCGCGCCGCCGAAGCGGCCGATCGGGGTACGGATGGCGTCACAGATGAATACATCGCGCATCAGGCTTCTCCTGCCACCTGGCCATGGGCCGCGGCGGTGCGGGCTTCGAGGTCGCGCAGGGCGGACAGCTCGACTGCGGTGGGTTCGGCAGTGGTCTGCACATCGTCGGCGAAGCGGATCGCCCAGCCAGTGGCGGCGATGATCTGTTCACGGCTCACCCCGGGGTGGATGGCGGTGACGACGAACTCGTTGGTGCCGGCTTCCGGCTCCATGATGCACAGGTCGGTGATGATGCCGACCGGGCCGTCGCCTGGCAGGCCAAGGCGCTTGCGCGAGTCGCCGCCTTCACCGTGGCCGACCGAGGTGATGAAATCCAGCTTGTCGACGAAGGCACGCGGCGACTGCTTGAGGATGATCAACACCTGCTTGGCGGAACCGGCGATCTCCGGTGCGCCACCGGCGCCTGGCAGGCGGGTTTTCGGGGCGTGGTAGTCACCGACCACGGTGGTGTTGATATTGCCGAAGCGGTCGACCTGCGCGGCGCCCAGGAAGCCGACATCGATGCGGCCGCCTTGCAGCCAGTAGCGGAAGATCTCACCGGTCGGCACCACGGTGTCGGCGGTCTCGGCCAGCTCGCCATCGCCGATCGACAGCGGCAGCACGCTTGGCTTGGCGCCGATCGGGCCGGACTCGTAGATCAGCACCACGTCAGGCGACGAGGTCAGGCGCGCCAGGTTGGCGGCCTTGGACGGCAGGCCGATGCCGACGAAACACACAGCACCGTTGCGCAGGCGGCGGGCTGCGGCGACGGTCATCATTTCGGAAGTGGAGTAGCTCATTGTGCGGCCTCCGCAGTGCTGGCCAGCCTGGCCTTGAATTCGTTGAAATCGGCAGTGCCGCGGATGTAGGTGTCGATCCAGGC
>Ga0268257_1000211_pt1 | contig 92175 bp, 79 predicted proteins | sample AgamicAtPrz_FD_200249 | JGI IMG/M metagenome (GOLD analysis project Ga0268257, IMG submission 200249) | Agave microbial communities from Guanajuato, Mexico - At.P.rz (v2) (version 3) | ecosystem: Host-associated > Plants > Phyllosphere > Phylloplane/Leaf | place: Guanajuato, Mexico | collected... | reverse complement strand
ACGGCCAGTGCGCCTTTGCCGCCCTGGACGACCCGCAACTGGTGATCTATTGGGGGGCCTACCTGGGCACGCCGGACGAACTGCTGGTCAGCGGGCCGTTGCTGGCGGTGAAGGCGCGCATCGTGCAACTGCGCGAGGAGGCGCGGCGGCGCAAGGGGTGGATCATGGATACCTATCTGTTGCGCAGGGAGGGGTAGTGGTGGTTGGGTTGTTTGGTTGGTGTTTGACAGGAGAGTTGCAGCGCCTGTGAGATCCAGCGCCGCGCGGGCGGCGCTCGATCTCAAGAACGCTGCAAAACCATCGCCAACCCCATCAAGGCCGCTGCGGCACCACCGAATTGCCAAAACTGTTACCCATGCGCGTCGAAGTCGCCGCCGGCGTCGCCAACCCCATCTGGTTCGGCGCCCGGCGCTGCATCTGCCGCGCCGGATCCAGCTGTTCGCGCAGCCCCTTGGCCGCGCGCGGATCAGTGCCTTGCAGTTGCTGGGTCAGGCAGTCATAGGCCAGCGCCCGTGACTGCCCGACCTGCACGTCGATGCAGCCCTGGCCGTCCTTGGGCGGTTCGGCGAGCGCCGGCAGGCCGCAGGCCAGCAGCAAGGGCAGGGCGGTCAGGGTCAGGCGGGCCATGGCGGGTCTCCGGGCAGTCGTTCCTCGGCGCAGTCTAGCGCCCGCAGGTCGCAACCGGGGTGAAGCTTTGGTTGCCGCAGGCTGTCACCACAGCGTCATACACAGGCCCCAGGATGACGTTTCCCCGGCGACGGCGGCCAGCAAGGAGGCCCGGACAGCTGTGCGTGCATTGCTCGTGGTCGGCGCGCTGATGCTGGCCTGGTTGCTGGCGGTCCCCGGGCTGCGTGGCCAGCCATTGCTGACCCTGGATATCCCGGCCCAGGCGCTGGACCGGGCGCTGGAGAGCTTTGGTCGGCAGAGCGGCCTGGCGGTGCTGGTCGACCAGGCGTTGCTTGCCGGCCAGCGCTCCAGCCAGGTCCTGGGCCGTTACCCGGCACGTGAAGGCCTGCAGCGGCTGTTGCAGGGCACCGGCTTGCAGGCGCACTACAGTGACGGCGGCTTCACCCTGCAACCGCTGCGCCTGCATGGCACGGTCGAGCGTGGGCGCAATGGCGGCCTGTCATCGGGCAGTTATGCGCTGGCGTTGCAGCATGCGGTCGAGCGCGCCCTGTGCGCCTCGCCGCTGACCCGGCCGGGCGCTTACCGGGCGGCCTTGCAGGTGTGGATCGACGGCAGTGGCCAGCTGGTGCAGAGCCGTCTGCTGGCCTCGACCGGCGATTTCGCCCGCGATGCCGCGCTCGTCGAGCGCCTGCGGGCGGTGCGCCTGGAACAGGCGCCGCCGACATCCCTGGCACAGCCGCTGACCCTGCTGCTGCGCCCGGAACCTATGGATTGCCCACTTTCGCAAGGAGCTGCGGCGGCATGAACAAACCTCGGGACAGTGCGCTGGTCAAGCTGTTTCTGACCTCCTACGACGCCTTCAGGGTACGCCTGAGGCGTCGGCTCGGTTCTGACGACCTGGCCAACGACGTGCTGCAGGAAACCTACCTGCGGGTGGACCGCATGGACGCGACGCACGACCTGCAGCGGCCCGGCGCCTACCTGTACCGCATGGCCCTGAACGTCGCCGCCGACCGCCGCGAGGCCGACGCGCGGCTGCTCACCGGCGCCGAGGTCGAGGCGCTACTGCAGGTGGCCGAAGACCAGGATCCGGCGCGCATCGTCGGCGGCCAGCGCGAGATCCAGAACCTGTTGGGCGCCCTCTACGAGCTGCCGGCCCGGCGTCGGCGGATCTTCATCGCCGCCCGCCTGGAGGAGGCCTCGCACCTGGAAATCTCCCAGCGCTTCGGCATCTCCACACGCACGGTGGAGAAAGAACTCAAGGCGGCGCTGGGGCATTGCGCGATGCGCCTGGACAGAAAAGTGTTTCAGCGGTTCGGTCCCGGCGCGGGAAAACCGTCTTGAACGATAGTCGACCTCTTCATGTGAGCCCCATGTCCCAGATTCCGCCCGATTCCGACTTGCAGCGCCAGGCCCAGGACTGGCTGCTGCGGCTGACGTCCGGCCAGGCCACCCAGGCCGATGCCCGGGCCCTGCGCCAATGGTGCGCGCGCAGCCCGGCGCATGCCGAGGCCTTTGCCCAGGCCCGCCAGCTCTGGCACCTGCTCGGCCCTGCGGCACGACAAGCCGGGCAGGGCGCGCCGTTGCTCGGTCGCCGGGCGTTGCTGGGCGGCGCGCTGGCGGCATCGGTGGCGCTGCTGGCCTGGCGTGGCGGACTGCTCGAGGAGGCCATGGCGCCGGCACCGGCGTTTGCCACCGATATCGGCGAGCAGCAGCGGGTAGCGCTGACGCCCGGGATCGAGCTTGAGCTGAACGTGCGCACCCGGGTCAGCCGCGAGGGCGAGGGGATCGCCCTGCTCGCTGGCGAGATCGAGGTGCAGGCCGGCCAGCCCCTTCAGGTGCGGGCGCAGGATGGGGTGATCAGCACCGAGCAGGCCCGGTTCAACGTGCGCGAGGACGATGAGGGGGTCTGCGTCACCTGTCTGGGCGGTGAGTTGCGCGTAGCCGTCCAGGGCCGGGTCGAGGTGCTCCCGGCAGGTCGCCAACTGCGCTATGGCGCGCAAGGCATCGGGATGCCGGAGTCGTTCGACCCGGGCCAGGTGATGGCCTGGCGTGAGCGCATGCTGGTGTTCCGCGACGCGCCGTTGGCTCGGGTGATCGACGAGATCAACCGCTACCGCCCGGGACGCCTGGTGCTGCTCAACCCCACGCTGGGCCGCCGACGGGTGCAGGCGCGGTTCAGTTTCGACCAGTTGCGCCAAGCCGCCGAACTGATCCGCGTCGCCTATGGCGCACGCTGCCTGGAGCTGCCGGGCGGCGTGGTGCTGGTCAGTTGAACGGGCCCAGCACCTGGCGGTAACGTTCCTCGCCCTGGGGGCCGCGTCGGGTCAGGCGCACTTCGAGGCCGACGGGGTTGTCGTCGGCCTCGCTGGCCGGTGAACGCCAGCCGCCCTTGGCCTGCCAGCTGCGCAGCTCGAAGGCGCTGACGTTATCCAGCACCGCCACCGCGGCTTTGGGTGCGGGCAGCGGAAAACGCTCGCGCAGTGGCGCGGCGGTGCGATACAGGGTGCCGCCGCGTACGTACCAGCGCACCCGTTGCAAGCTGCTGCCGGAAACGGCGCCGGAACGCACCAGTTCGAGACGATCGGCACGGGCGCGCACGGCGGGCAGCAACGGCTTGCCCGGCGGTTCGCGGCCGGGCAGGGGCGGCTCGACCAGTTCGACGGTGGCGCGCAGGGCCAGGTCGCGTTCCAGCTGCTGGAATACCCGCAGGATCGCCTGTTGGTCTTCGCTGGCATCACGTACATGCCGGTCAGCACGGCTGACGCTGTCCAGCCCGCGCCAGGCGATCAGGCTGACCACCGCCATCAGCAGGATGGCGATCATCACTTCGATCAGGGTGAAGCCTGTTTGCCGGTTCATGGCTGGCTCACCCGCACCTGGCCGGCGGCGTTGCGCGCCAGTTCCATCCGCAGCGCGCCGCTGCGCAGGCGCAGGGTCAGCGGCGTGCCGATCCACTCGCCATCGAGCCACACCGCGCCACGGGGCTCGCTTTGTACCTTGACCGCCTCGGCCTGCCAGCGGCGCGGCTTGAGTGGGCCCTCGGCGAGTACCTGGCCATCGGCGCGCACGAATCGGTAACCGTCACGATCGTTTTGCCAGCGCAGCGGCTGGCCGTCGGCCTGGGCCTCGCTTTGCGCCAATTCCAGCAGGCGCGCCAGGCGTTCGGCGTCGGCACGCAGGTGCTTGCCTGGGTCGGGGCGGATGTTCAGGCTGATGGCGGCGCTGGCGATACCGACGATCACCAGCACCACCATCAGTTCGATCAGGGTGAAACCACGTTGTCCGTTCACGGGGCGCTCCTTGTCCTGCCAGGCAGCTTGCCCGAGCAAGATGATCGCCGTGTGAAACAAAACCGTGAGAATCGGCCGATATGCTGGGCACAGGCACACAAGGAGCGCGTGACCATGCGTATTGCCCGTCCCAACCTGTCCCGCGGCCTGCTGTTGCAGGGGCTGGGGGTGTTGGCCCTCATCGCCGGCCTGGCGACATGGGCCAGCCTCTTGTTGCAACCCTCGCCGGACGTAACCCCGCTGCAACCCGCCGAGGCCCTGGCGTCGAGTGAAACGCCAGCCGGGCGTTGGTTTGCCGACCTGCCGTTGCAGGTGCAGATCCAGGTCAGCGGGGTGATGGCCGGTAGCCAGGGCGCGGTGGCCATCGTCAGCATCGACGGTGGCCCGGCGCGTGCCGTGCGCAGCGGCGAGGAGCTGGCCCGTGGCGTGCGCCTGGTGGCCATCGAAGGCCGCGGCTTGGTGATCGAGCGCGGCGGCCAGCGCAGCCGCGTCGAGGTGCCGGTCTTGGCGCAGGCGTCGTTCTGGGGTGAGGCGCCTCAGCCTTCGGCGAACTGACGCAGGCGCTCGCCGTCGAGGCGGTAGCGGATCCACTCGTCCTGCGGTTCGGCGCCCAGCGAACGGTAGAAACCGATCGCTGGCTCGTTCCAGTCCAGCACGCTCCATTCCAGGCGACCGCAGCCATTCTCCACCGCCTCGCGGGCGATATGCCGCAGCAGCGTGCGCCCGGCACCGTCGCCGCGCTGCTGTGGCGTGACGTAGAGATCCTCGAGGTAGATGCCGTTGCGCCCCAGCCAGGTGGAGTAGCTGTAGAAGTAGACGGCGAAACCGATGGCCTGGCCGTCGCGCTCGCAGACCAGGCTGCGCACCGTGCTGCTCGCGTCGAACAGGCTGTGCTCGATGTCGGCGAGGGTCGCCACCACTTCGTGGCGGGCGCGCTCGTAGTCGGCCAGTTCGGTGATGAAGGCCAGGATCTGGGCGGCGTCGCCGCGGACAGCGGGGCGGATGGTCACGGGCATGGGGGCTTCCTTGTAATTGATAGGGCGCGTAGGCAGTCTGTAGTGTCAGGGAAGAGGAGGGAAGCTCGCCAGGTGTCTGGCGGAAGATTTGCCGTGCCACCGTACCCATGGCATTCGGCAGGCATGCATTCGGATGGAACAGAAAGGTGTATCTGCTCAATTTCACCCAACTGTACCGGTCATTCCCCCCAACCCTCCGCTACTGTGGCCTTTCGATAATCAGAAAAAGCCGGAAACCGCCGCCATGCTTGCCTCGCTCGATCTGCTCAGTGCGTTCGTCCTGTTCGCCTTCGTTTCTTCCATCACTCCCGGTCCGAACAACACCATGCTGCTGGCTTCGGGGGTCAACTTCGGCGTGCGTCGCACCATTCCCCACGCCCTGGGCATCAGTGTCGGCTTCATGGTGATGGTACTGGCGGTGGGCCTCGGGCTGGGCGAGGTGTTCAAGGCCTGGCCGCCGCTGTACAGCATCCTGCGCTACGCGGGCGCGGCGTACCTGCTGTACCTGGCCTGGAAGATCGCCACCTCCGGACCGATGTCCGGCGACAGCGCAGCCAGCCGCAAGCCGCTCGGGTTCTGGGGCGCCGCGGCGTTCCAGTGGGTCAACCCGAAGGCCTGGGTGATGGCGATCGGGGCGATCACCACCTATACGCCGGCCCAGGGCTACGTGTTCAATGTGATCGTCATCGCCACCGTGTTCGCCCTGGTGAACCTGCCCAGCGTCGGCATCTGGGTGATGTTCGGCAGCGCCTTGCGCAACTTGCTGCGCAATCCGCGCGCGGTGGTGCTGTTCAATGTCCTGATGGCCGTGCTGCTGGTGATTTCACTGTATCCGCTGCTGTTTGTAGAATCGGCGTTTTCCTAGAGCCGATGAGTGCCGTCGATGGAGTTGATCCCCTGGTCCCATGAATGCGCGGAAGGTTTCACCCTGCGCGGATGGCGAACCCCCGCCAGCGGCAGGCCGCTGCTGCATTTTCTGCATGGCAACGGCTTCTGCAGCCTGGTCTACCAACCGATGCTCATGCGCCTGGGCGAACACTTCGACCTGTGGCTGAGTGATGTGCAAGGCCATGGCGACAGTGATCACGGCGGCGCCTTTTGCGGTTGGAACCGCAGCGCGGCGCTGGCGGTGGAGGCGTTCGAGGCCGGGCGTGGCGAGTATGGCGATGCCCCGCGTTACGCCCTGGGCCACAGTTTCGGCGGCGTGCTCACCGGGCTGATCCTGGCCAGCGAGCCGCAATTATTCCAGCGCGCCGTGTTGCTGGATCCGGTGTTGTTCAGCCGACGCATGATCGGGGTAATGGGCGCCGCCGCCATGGTCGGCCTGCACCGGCGCCACGCCCTGGCGCGCAAGGCCGCCACCCGCCGCAGTCACTGGCCTGATCGCGAGGCGGCGCAGGCTTCGCTGCAAGGGCGCGGGATCTTCAAGGGCTGGAGCGATGCCGCCTTGCAGGCCTATGTGGAGCACGCCATCGGCGATTGCGGCGAAGGCGTGGTGCTCAAGTGCCGGCCCAGCCGCGAGGTGGAGATCTTCAGTTCGTTCCCCGAGCGTATGTGGCAGCAGCTGGGCAGCATCCAGACACCGACGCGGATCCTCTACGGCGAGCAGACCTATCCGTTCGTGCCGCACTCGGTACAGCGCCTGGCGGGGCTCAATGCCCAGGTGAGTGCGCAGCAGGTGGCCGGCGGGCATTGCTTCATGCAGGAAGATCCGCAGATGGCCGCGGAGCAGGTGCTGGCGTTCCTGCAGGATTGAAGGCAGCGGACGCCCCCCCTGTAGGAGCGGCCTTGTGCCGCGAAAGGGCCGCATAGCGGCCCCCGGATTTCGGCGTAAGCGCAAAGATCGCCGGGGCTGCTTTGCAGCCCTTTCGCGGCACAAGGCCGCTCCTACAGGTTTTCTACTCACTGATCTGCTGTCCATTTCGCGACGATTGCTTGCCGATTCGCGAGCGAACGACAATCTCAGATTCCGTACCCTGGCGCTCCCCCCATCGGATGGAGCCCAGCATGAACCAGGCGGTCAGCCCAGATCCCCAGCACACCCTCGAGCAAACCCGCGCCCGGCGTCGCCAGCGTCTGCTGCGTTTCGGCCTGGCCGGGGGGCTGGGGCTGCTGGTGGCGGCCTATGGCGGCTACTGGTGGCTAGATGGTCGTTTCCTGGAGCAGACCGACGACGCCTACGTGCGCGCCGACTGGGCACCGATCAGTGCCCGGGTCAGTGGCTACGTGGCCGAGGTGACGGTGGCGGACAACGCCACGGTCAAGGCCGGCGACCTGCTGGTGCGCCTGGACGAACGGGACTTTCGCGACCGCCTGCGCAAGGCCGAGGCGCAACTGGCGGTGAGCGAGGCGGCGCTGCAGGTGCAGCGCATGCGCCTGCGCGCCTTTGCCGCCGAGCAGGACGAGCAGGCCCACGCCATCGCCCGTGCCGACGCCGAACGCGGTGGCAGCCGCGGCGAGGCGCAGCGGGCCGATGCCGACTGGCAGCGTTACCAGCACCTGGCGCAATGGCAGGCGGCCAGCGTGCAACGCATGGAGCAGGCCCGCGCCACCCGTATCCAGGCCCAGGCCATGCAGCGCGCCGCCGACGCCGAACTGGCCCGCCAGCACGCGCGCAAGGCGATGCTGGAGCAGCAGGGCAAGCAACTGGAAGCCGAGCTGCTGCAGCGCCAGGCCGACCTCGACCAGGCCCGCGCCGAGGCCGACCTGGCCCGCAGCGCCCTGGCCGATACCGAGATCCGCGCGCCGTTCGACGGCGTGGTCGGCCAGCGCAAGGTGCGCCAGCAGCAGTACGTCACCCCTGGCCTGCCGCTGCTGGCGGTAGTGCCGGTGGCGCAGGCCTACGTGGTGGCCAACTTCAAGGAAACCCAGCTGGCGCAGATGCGTCCCGGCCAGCCAGTGAAGCTTGAGGTGGACACCTTCGGCCAGCACTGGCGCGGCACGGTGGACAGCGTCTCCCCAGGCTCCGGCGCGGTGTTCGCGCTGCTGCCGCCGGACAACGCCACCGGCAACTTCACCAAGATCGTCCAGCGCTTTCCGGTACGCATCCACCTGGACCCGGAGGGCGACGACAGCCCACGGCTGCTGCCCGGCATGTCGGTGATCGCCACCGTCGACACCCGGCAGGCCCGCCATGAGCGCTGAAGACAAAGTCTCCCTGCGTGCCTGGGTGGCGGTGATCGGCGGCCTGTTCGGCTGTTTCATGGCCGGCATGAACGTGCATGTCACCAGCGCCGCCCTGCCCGAGATCGAGGGCGCGCTGGGGGCCAGCTTCGAGGAGGGCTCGTGGATTTCCACCGCCTACCTGGTGGCCGAGATCAGCATGATCCCGCTGACGGCCTGGTTGGTGCAGGTGTTCTCCCTGCGCCGGGTCATGCTGGTGGGCTCGGCGGTGTTCCTGGTCAGCTCGGTGAGCTGCGCCATGGCCGGTAGCCTGGAGGCGATGATCAGCCTGCGGGTGATCCAGGGCGCCTCGGGCGCGGTGCTGATCCCGCTGTCGATGCAGCTGATCATCACCGAGCTGCCGGCCAGCCGCCTGGCGCTGGGCATGGCGCTGTTCAGCCTGTCCAACAGCGTGGCCCAGGCCGCCGGGCCGTCGATCGGCGGCTGGCTCACCGACATGTACTCCTGGCGCTGGATCTTCCTGCTGCAGCTGCCGCCGGGCGTGGCCCTGCTGGCGGCGGTAGCCTGGTCGATCAAGGGCCAGGCTGGTGATCGCAGTGCCTTGCGCCAGGCGGATTGGCTGGGCATCGTCGCCATGGCGCTGGGGTTGGGGGCCTTGCAGGTGGTGCTGGAGGAGGGCGGGCGCAAGGACTGGTTCGAATCGCGCTTCATCGTCGGTTTCAGCCTCGTCGCGGTGATCGCCCTGGCGCTGTTCATCCAGCGCCAGCTGTGGGGCACGCGGCCGTTCATCAACCTGCGCCTGCTGGGCAGCTACAACTTCGGCGTGTCGAGCCTGGCCATGGCGGTGTTCGGCGCGGCGACCTTCGGCCTGGTGTTCCTGGTGCCCAACTACCTGTCGCTGGTGCAGGGTTACAGCGCCAGCGAGATCGGCAAGAGCCTGATCGCCTACGGCATGGTCCAGCTGCTGCTGGCGCCGTTGCTGCCACGGCTGATGCGCTGGCTCAACGCCAAGCTGCTGGTGGCCAGCGGCTTCGCCATCATGGCCCTGGGCTGTTGGCTGGGGTCGACGCTGACGGTGGACGCGGGCAGTAACGTGATCATCCCCTCGACCGTGGTGCGCGGCATCGGCCAGCCGTTGATCATGGTGGCGTTGTCGGTGCTGGCAGTGAAGGGCCTGGACAAGGCCCAGGCAGGCTCCGCCTCGGCGTTGATCTCGATGCTGCGCAACCTCGGCGGCGCTTTGGGCACGGCGCTGCTGACGCAACTGGTGTCGCAGCGCGAGCGCTTTCACTCGGTGCGGGTGGGCGAGGGGCTGACCCTGTTCGACGGCGCGCTGCAGCAGCGCCTGCCTGGCGGCATGGTCGACCCGCAGTCACCGCAGGTGATGCAGACCCTGGCTTTGATCGACCGCAGCGTGCGCGAGCAGGCCTACCTGATGGCCTATTCGGATGCGTTCTACCTGTCGTGCGTGGCGTTGCTCGGTTGCGCGCTGGCGTCCCTGCTTCTGCGCAGTCGCTAGCGATCACGGTTGACGCTCGGCCACCGCCCGCAAGGTCTTCAGGGTGACCATCGGCGCATCGACGACGAAGCGGTTGGCCAGCCAACCCGGCACATCGCCGGCCGGGTCGGCGCGCAGCTGGTAGGTAACCTCGGTCTCGCGCTCGCCCAGCGGGCGCATGATCCACTCGCCGCTGAGCCGGCGCACGCGGATCAGCCCAGGCGCGACCGGCACCCGCCCGGGCTCGGCGCTCAGGTGGCGGACCAGGGTGTCGTCGTCGAGGCGCTCGGTGCGTACCTTGAGCACCATGTCGCGGGGCTTGGCTGGCCAGGGCAGGGCGGTGGTGAGGTAGACCCAGGTGGTGTCGCCGTCCACCTCCAGCAGGCGCATGTCGGCGCAGGCGTACAGCCATTTACAGGCCACCCGCAGGTTTTCCTGCAGGTCGGTCAGGGTGCGGATGCTGGCCTTGATCCGGGTGATGCCGCGGAACTGCTGGTAGGGCGAACCGTCGACACTGCTCAGGTAGACATCGATGCCGTCTTCCTGGTGGGCGAGTTGCCAATCGTCTGCCCACGGCAAGCTGCCCGGCAGCAGGAGCAGCAGGACGAACAGAGGGCGCAGGAGGTTCATGGCGGCGATGCCGAAGGGGGAAGGTCCGATCAGTATGGATCAAGACCGGCAGGAGATCGCACAGCCTTCGAACTGTGCGGTACCTCTGTAGGAGCGGCTTCAGCCGCGATGCAGGCAACGCGGATTTTGGCACCCGCTTCGCGGGTGATCGCGGCTGAAGCCGCTCCTACAGAGATCAAGCCGCGAGCATCAACGCTGCGGATTGAGCGTCAGGTGCACGTGGCGGTTGACGTCCTTGTACAGCAGGTAGCTGAACGGGCCCGGGCCGCCGGAGTAGCAGGCCTGTGGGCAGAAGGCGCGCAGCCACATGAAGTCGCCGGCCTCGACCTCGACCCAGTCCTGGTTCAGGCGGTACACCGCCTTGCCTTCCAGCACGTACAGGCCGTGTTCCATGACGTGGGTCTCGGCGAACGGAATCACGCCGCCCGGCTGGAAGGTCACGATGTTCACGTGCATGTCGTGGCGCATGTCGGCCATGTCGACGAAGCGGGTGGTGACCCAACGGCCTTCGGTGCCCGGCATCTCGATGACGGTGGCGTTGTCGCGGTGGGTAACGAACGACTCCGGAACCGGCAGGCCTTCGACCTTCTGGTAGTGCTTGCGCAGCCAGTGGAAGGTGACATTCGCCTTGCTGTTGTTGCGCAGGCTCCAGTCGGCGCCCGGGGCCAGGAACGCGTAGCCGCCGGGAACCAGGGTGTGATGCTTGCCTTCGACGGTGATGTCGATCTCGCCCTCGACCACGAACAGCACCGCTTCGGCGTTCGGGTCCAGCTCGGGGCGCTCGCTGCCGCCTTCAGGGGCGACTTCGACGATGTACTGGGAGAAGGTTTCGGCGAAACCGGTCAGCGGACGGGCGATGACCCACATGCGCATCTTGTCCCAGAACGGCAGGTGGCTGGTGACGATGTCACGCATCACGCCCTTGGGGATGACGGCATAGGCTTCGGTGAACATGGCACGGTCAGTCAGCAGCTCGGTCTGAGCCGGGTGCCCACCGTGGGGGGCGAAGTAGGAAGGTTTCGACATGAACGGTCTCGACTTGTTGTTCTCTCCCCATGCCTTGGACCACACCGGCCGGTGCGTGCAGGGGATGCACCGCCAGCATAGGGGCGTGGCTGTGCCATCTACAAATTAAATGTTGGAATACCCGGTATCCAATTGCTGAATGTGATGACAGTATTCTCCTGGCGCGGGTGTAGGAAGTTTCCCAGGTTTCATGGCAATGACATTTTTTTCACATCACCTTGCTAGCATCGCCAGCACTTCCACGGAGCTGAATCGATGATGCCTGTCCTGCGCAAACGTGCTGTCCGCCTCGCTCTGGCCGGTACCGGAGGCCTGGTGGCCTGTACCCTGGGTTTCTTCGCCTGGCAGTCCTTCTACCCGGTGCAGGCTGCCGAAGGCTGGGGCGTGCAAGTGCTGCACAACTCGGTGACCCGGGCTGCCTCGCTGCTGCCCCAGGCTGACGGCAGCCTGCTGGTCAGCCGCGAACTCAACGGCGGCAAGGGCAGCATCATGCGCATCACCGCCGAGGGCGACCGGATGGTGGTGCTCGAGGGCCTGTCCAAGCCCGACGGCATGGTCGCCGTCGACGGTGGCTGGGCGTTCAGCCAGGAGGTGGGCGGGGCGCCGGTCAGTGTGTCGCGCAACGGACAGGTCAGCCAGCTGTTCGAAGGCAACAACGTGCAGGGCCTGTACAACGATGGCAAGCATCTTTACGCCATCGAGGACCGCAAGGGCGATGGCCGGCTGATGCGCTACGACTGGCGCAGCGGCGAGCTCGATGTGCTGCGTGCGGGCCTGACCGAAACCGAAGGCCTGACCCGCTGCACCGACGGGCGCCTGCTGTACACCGAGAAGGCCACCGGCAAGATCCGCGCGTTCAACGCCGAGGGTGCCGACCCGGTGGTGGTCGAGGGCCTGCGCAATCCGACGTTCCTGCTTTGCGACCAGCGTGGCTTGTGGATCAGTGAGGACTCGACCCACCGTGCGCGCCTGCTGCGCATCGACGGCGATGGTACTCGTCACACGGTGCTCAACTACCTGAAGGCGCCCCAGGCCATCGTCCCGGACGGCAAGGGTGGTTATCTGCTCGCCGAAGGTGGCCGCGATCGGGTGCTGCGCCTGACCCCGCCGGCTGCGCAGAGCACCGCCCAGGCCGAATCCCTGGCACGGGTGCCCGAAGCCTGACAAACCCCTCCGTTGCAAAGGCCACGGCGCTATCCTTGATACAGGCCCCAGAGGAGTCTTTGTCATGCGCCGGCTGATGCTGTTGTTCCTGATCACCGCCATCCCGGGTTGCCAGGCCCCAATGCCAGCCGCCAACCCGCAGATGGCCTGGGTCGACCTCTCGCTGCCATTCCCCAACGACCGCGTCCTGTTGGCCGAACGCCTGGACAAGCAGCGCCTTGTCGAAGGTCGCTTCTTCCAGGTGACGCCCGGCAGCCATGAGCTGGTGGTCAGGTTCGACTACGAAACGAGCGGCGCAGGCGGACTGAGCATGATGGGCGGCACCACCGTCCGCCAGTGCTACCTGACCCTCGACTACGCCCATTTCCAGGCCGGCCAGCGTTATTTGCTCGAAGCCCGCTCCATGGCCCTCACACCTGAGGCAAGGCTGTACAATGCCGCCCGGGAGATCGTCGCAGAGGTCAGCGAGTTCTACTGCCTGATGTAAGCCAATGCCTGTCGATGAAGGAATCCAATCGTTGTGTGAAGCATGAATCGCCCACTGTTTATTTCCCTGGATGGACCAAAAGGCACCGGCAAGACCACGCTGCTGGAGTCCGTCACCCAGGCGCTGAGGGCGGACAACAGGAAGGTGATCCGTATCAGCGAGAAGAAAAGTGATCCCTACCGGGGCGAGACCATGGCCCTGGTCAACCAGTTCGTCAGGAACCCCTGCCGGGATCTGGAGATGAAGGTCTGCGAGCGCCTTGCGCACAGCCGCGCCTGGATTACCCAGCATGTGCTGGCCATGCAGCCCAAGGACAGCATCATCCTGATCGATCGCTGGTACCCGTCCGATGCCGCGTTTCGCCGGCTGGTGCCGTTTGCCGAGATCCTGCGGCTGAACATCGAACGTGGTGTGCGGGTGCCGGACCTTCATGTGGGCGTTGTCACCGACGCAGAAATTTCCTGGGACAGGGCAGCGGCGCGCACGCGTGGCTTGGCCAGTACCGTGATGTATGAACTGCAGGAGCACGTGGCCTGCACGCAAGCTTTCGAGCAAGCCGTTACCGATCATGGTTGGGTCTTGTGCCGTAATGAAGGCACCCTGGAAGAGGCGACACAGCAGGTAGTATCGGCTATCAAGCGCGTGTTGCCGGCAGCCTGATCAGTAGCGTTCGAGCGCGGCGAAGCGGCTCGACAACCAGGCGTGCAGCTGTCTCACCGCAGGCGACAACTGCTTGCGGTGCGGGCACACCAGGCTCAGCGGCATGCTCGGCCCGGGGTGATCCTGCAACAGCACGATGAGCCGCCCCGCCAGTACATCGTCGCTCACATCCAGCCAGGACTTGTAGGTGATCCCTTCGCCCGCCACGGCCCAGCGCCGGGCGATATCGGCATCGTCGCAGAACAGGGCGCCACGCACCTGCACCGTCTGCGTCCCCAGTTGCCACTTGTCGTAGACCCGGCCCTGCTGCATGTACAGCAGGCACTGGTGCTCGTGCAGCGCCTCGGGCGTGTGCAGCGGGCCTTGGCGCGCCAGGTACTCGGGCGAGGCCACCAGCACCTTGCGGTTCCACGGCGCCAGTGGCAGGGCGATGTAGTTGGCGTCGGCATTCAGGCCGTAGCGGATGGCAATATCCACGGGGTCGCGGAACAGGTCGGCGATCTGGTCGGAGAGAAACAGGCGCAGGTTCAATTGTGGGTGCTCGCGGCGAAACGCCGTCAGCCAGGGCAGCAGCACGTTGCGCCCCAGGTCGGACGGCGCGGCCACCTGCAGGATCCCGCTCAAGCGGGCGCTTTCCCGCTGCAGGTTGTCCCGCCCTTGCCGGAGGGCTTCCAGGGCGGCCAGGGCCGAGGGCAGGTACTGCTCGCCCTCGGCCGTCAGGCGCAGGCTGCGCGTGGTGCGGGCAAACAGCCGCACGTCCAGCTCACGCTCCAGGCGCTTGACCGCCTCGGCCGCCTGGCCGGGCAGCACGTCGGCTTCGTGGGCGGCCGCGGTAAAGCTGCCCAACGCGGCGCTGCGAGCGAAGATACCGAGGTCGTCGAGGCGGATCATTTTCACTCCTGAAATGAAAGTGTTCACGGGCTCAGCCCGTTTTTCCCAACGACCGGACGCGCCAGACTGGGTTCACGAATCAAACCATATCCAGCAGCGAGTGCCTATGAAAGCGATCGGTTACACCCAAAATGGCTTGCCCATCGAAGACCCTGCGTCCCTTCAGGACATCTCCATGCCCAGGCCGAATCCAGGGCCCAGGGACATCCTGGTGGAGGTCAAGGCCGTGTCTGTCAACCCCGTCGATACCAAGGTGCGTGCCGGCACTTTCACGCGTGAGCCGAAAATACTCGGTTGGGACGCGGCCGGCATCGTCCGTGAAGTCGGCCCTGAGGTGACCCTGTTCAAGCCAGGCGACCAGGTGTACTACGCCGGCTCCATCGCCAGGCCCGGCAGCTACAGCGAATACCACCTGGTCGACGAACGCATCGTCGGGCACCAACCGCGCAGCCTGGGCGCGGCGCAGGCCGCGGCCCTGCCGCTGACGGCCATCACCGCCTGGGAGCTGCTGTTCGACCGCTTGGGCCTGGTCGAAGGCGGCGGGGAGGGTGATGCCCTGCTGATCGTCGGCGCCGCCGGTGGGGTCGGCTCGATGCTGGTGCAACTGGCCCGGCAACTGACCCGCCTGACGGTCATCGGCACCGCCTCCCGCGCCGAGACTGCCGACTGGGTGCGCGAACTGGGCGCCCATCACGTCATCGACCACAGCGCGCCGCTGCACGGGCAACTGCAGGCCTTGGGGATCGAGTCGGTCAGCCATGTCGCCAGCCTTACCCATACCGAGCAGCACTTCGCGCAACTGGTCGAGGTGCTGCGGCCACAAGGTTGCCTGGGGGTGATCGACGACCCGCAGACCCTGGATGTCATGCCGCTCAAGCGCAAGTCGCTGTCGCTGCACTGGGAGCTGATGTTCACCCGCTCGCTGTACGAAACCGACGACATGGTGCGCCAGCACGAGCTGCTAGAGCGTGTGGCCGGGCTGATCGACCAGGGCATCCTGCGCACCACCCTGGGCGAGCATTTCGGTGCCATCAATGCCGCCAACATGCGCCGTGCTCATGCGCTGGTCGAGAGTGGCAAGTCGCGCGGCAAGATCGTTCTGGAAGGGTTCTGAAGCCAAGGTGTTCAACGTTAGATTTGCAGCGCTCTTGAGATCGAGCGCCGCCCGCGCGGCGCTCGGTCTCATAGACGCTGCAAGGGTCACGGCGGACACCCAACGGCCACATACAGTCAATAACCCATCCACAAACAACCGCAGTCCAGTCGATCCGCAACAGACCAGGAGCCAGATATGAACCAACAAGACCCCCTCGTTTCCCTTGCCATCCTCAAGGCCAAGCCAGGCCAGGCAGCGTCGTTGAAAGCAGCCTTGCTGGCCTTGATCGAGCCGACCCGGGCGGAACCCGGCAACCGCGACTACATGCTTTTCGAGCGCAGCGATGAGCCCGGGACGTTCTACATGCGTGAGGCGTTCGACAACCAGCAGGCCCTGGACACGCACCTGGCCACTGCCCACTTCCAGCGCTTTGCCGAGCAGGCCGACCAGCTGTTGGCGGAGCCGCTGCAATTGATCTTCCTTGATCCAATATCCACTACCGTTGCGCCTCACCTGTGAGGCACAACGGGCCGCCGGCATCGCGCAGTGGTGCACCTGCTGACCTATGCATGATTTGATTTTATCTATACAAAATCCTAATCTTGTATAGGTTTTCTCTCCATGCAGATTCGTCATGGCATTCCTTGCGCGCTTGGCCTGTCTCTGCCTGCTGCTGACGTCGATGCCAGCGGCCATTGCGGACTGGCGTGCAGCGCTGCCGGCGGCCCAGCAACTGGGCAGTGGCGACTTCACCTGGTTCGGCCTGCGGCTGTACAGCGCACGCTTGTGGACCGAAGGTGCGCGTCATGACTGGAACCAGCCGTTCGCCCTGGAACTGACCTACCACCGCTCATTGTCCCGGGACACGCTGGTGCAAGCCAGCCTTGAAGAGATGCGCCGCCTCGGCGCCGGCCGTGTGACACCGCAACAGCTCGAAGCCTGGGCCAAGGTACTGCGGGAGGCATTCGTGGATGTGCGCCCTGGCATGCGCATCACGGGCTTGTACCTCCCGGGGCAGGGCGGCCGCTTCTATGTCGATGACCAGCCCACCCGCACCCTTGCCGACCCGGCCTTTGCCCGGGCGTTCTTCGCCATCTGGCTGGACCCGCGGGCCCGGGACGCCCAGTTGCGCCTGCAACTGCTCGGCCTGGCCGGCAAGCCCCGAGGAGGATCATGAATATGTACAGAACGCTGTTGCTGGCGGCCTGCCTGGTGCTGGGCAGCTGTGGCAATGTCGAAGTCGAGCAGTACGCTAGCGAGCAACCCCGTTTCGACCTGGCGGCCTTCTTCTCGCGCCCGGCGCAGGCCTGGGGCATGTTCCAGAAACGCTCCGGGGAAGTGGTGAAGCGCTTTCACGTTCGTATCGACAGCCGCCGGGAGGGCGAACGGCTGATCCTCGACGAGCAGTTTCTTTACAGCGACGGCACACGCCAGCGGCGCACCTGGACGCTGGTGCCGGACGGTCCCGGCCGCTGGCGCGGCACGGCGGGGGATGTGATCGGCGAGGCTCGCGGTGAAGTGGCCGGTAACGCACTGCGCTGGCGCTACACGCTGGATCTGCCCGTGGACGGGCGGCACTGGCAGGTGGAGCTGGACGACTGGATGTACCTGATGGACGAGGACACCCTGATCAACCGCTCGCGCATGAGCAAGCTGGGCGTGGAGGTTGGTCAGATCACCCTGTTCTTCCGACGCTTGCCGGAAGGCGCGCCATGAGCGCGCGTACCGAGCAGAGCGTCAGTCTTTGCTGGCGTTGAGCTTGCGCAGCTCTTCGTAGGTGGCGGACTGGACGAACCAGAAGCCGGAAACGATGCACCAGCCGAGGCTACCGGCCACGAACACACCCAGGGCTGGCAGGAATCCACCGGTGAACAGGGTAATGAGCGCGAAGAGCCAGATAACGGCCAGGGAGATGTAGAGGACGATGTTGTTGACGCTGATGACGAAGTCTTTCACGAAGCATGTTCCTTGCGGGATTTCAAAAGATTGCCCCTCCAGGGGCGCGCAGATGCTATCACATTGCCCCCACTGGGAAGGGGCTTGATGTCGGTTCCGAGCTAGCCGGACGCGTATCGGGCACCGTACAAAGGCTATGCACTAAAGGTCTCAAGTCTGTCGAATTATGACTTGGACGGTCTTGATAGGGGCGGCATAGGATTGCCGCCACTGGAGTTCACACAGCAACTCCCCTTATCAGGAAGTACACCCATGAGCCTCAAATCCCTTATCGCCAATCCGCTGGGCTTCGGCACCGCGCCACTGGGCAACATGTTCCGCAACGTACCCGAGGCCGAGGTCCAGGCCACCGTCGATGCCGCCTGGGACAACGGTGTGCGCTACTTCGACAGCGCGCCGTTCTACGGCGCTGGGCTGTCCGAGTCGCGTCTGGGCAACGCCCTGGCCGGTCGGCCTCGTGACGAATACGTGCTCAGCAGCAAAGTCGGCCGGATCATCCTCGACGAACTGGAAGACCCCACCAGCCGGGAGCTGGGCGAGAAGAGCGGCCTGTTCGAACACGGCAACCGCAACCGCATCGTCAACGACTACAGCGCCGATGCGACCCTGCGCTCCATCGAAGACAGCCTGCGCCGGCTGAAGACCGACCGCCTGGACATCGTCTGGATCCACGACATCGCCCAGGACTTCTACGGTGACGAGTGGCTGGAGCACTTCGAGACCGCGCGCAAGGGCGCCTTCCGCGTGCTTACCCGTCTGCGTGATGAGGGCGTGATCAAGGCCTGGGGCCTGGGGGTGAACCGGGTCGAGCCGATCGAGCTGACCCTCGACCTGGATGAGCCGCAACCCGATGGCTTCCTGCTCGCCGGGCGCTACTCGCTGCTCGATCACGACCGCGCGCTGCAGCGTGTCATGCCGCAGGCGGCGGAGCAGGGCGTTGGTATCGTCGTGGGTGGCCCCTACAGCTCTGGGGTGACCGCCGGTGGCGAGCACTTCGAGTACCAGAAGGCGACCCCGTCGGTGCTGGCCAAGCTCGAGCGCATCCGCGCAGTGGCCCGAGCGCACGGTGTCGACGTCAAGGCGGCCGCCCTGCAGTTCGCCCTGGCCCACCCGGCGGTGGTCGCGGCGATCCCGGGTTCCACCCGTGTGGCGCACGCCAACGAGGACCATGCAGCCCTGGGCGCGGTCATTCCAGCGGCGTTCTGGAGCGAATTGCGTCAACAAGGCCTGATCAACGCACTGGCGCCTGTTCCGGCAGCCTGAGCTTGAAAACAGGACAGGGCTGCAGTGCAGCCCTGCTTGAATCAACGCCGCGCTTAGCGCGGCGTTTTCATTTGTGCAGCCGGATCACGCCAAGCGCGTCACCCACTTGCCCGACGCGCTGCCGTCCTTGAGTTGGCGCAATGCCTGCGGCAGCGCCTCGAAGCGAAAGTCCAGGCGCTGCGGCGCCAGCAGCCGGCCATCGGCGACCATCCGCAGCAAACGCTCACCTTCGACCTTCAACGCTTGCCGATCGAGCAGCCGGCCATGGGCATGGACACTGTTGAGCGCCACCTCGTGCAGCGAGATCGCCGTGCTGAAGGCCGGCAGCGGGGCGCTTTCCTGGCGGTCCTGAATGCACACCAGGTGGCCGTTGTAACCCAGCAGATGGGCCAGGCCCGCGGCATGGCTGCCGCTGACCGTGTCGAACAGCGCATGCAGCGGACGCTCGCCGAGGGCCGCCTGCACATCGGCCTGCCAGTCGCCGGAACGGTAGTCGAACACCCCGACCACGCCCAATTGCCTGAGGCGCTCATGGTGCTGCCGACCCGCCGTGGCCCATACGCGCAGGCCACGCTGCAGCGCCAGCTGGACGAGGTAGAAGCCCACCGCGCCGCCCGCGCCGACCACCAGCACATCGCGCGACGCGCCGTCGGCGACCTTGGCCAGTGCCTGCCAGGCCGTGAGCGCGGGGCAGGGGACGGCGGCCGCTGCCGCGATATCGAGGTTGGCTGGAATGTGCATGACCAGATTCGCATCGAGCAGGCAGTGCTCGGCGAAGCTGCCATCGCGGGACAGTGACTGGTGATAGGCGACGCGGGAACCCAGCGCCAGCTCGACGCCGGCACCGACCGCGACCACGGTACCCGCGCCATCGACGCCGGGCACGGTGCCTGGGTGCCAGTCGGCATGGCCCCATTCGCAGATCTTCCAGTCCACCGGGTTCAGGGCGATGGCGCGGTTGGCCACCAGCACTTGGCCGGGGCCGACTTCAGGCAGGGGTTTGTCGATGAGTTGCAGGCCGTCCAGGCCTGCGCCCGGGGTCCAACCCCAGGCGCGATGAGTGATGGACATGAGCGTTTCTCGTAGGGGCAGAAACGGGGCAGGGTAGCGAGGCGCGGGGCAGGGATACAGCGGGGTCGGGGCAAAGGTGTATTGAGCTGGAATCAGCAATGCAAAAGGGCCGCTCGAAAGCGGCCCTGCTGTGCATCTCGGGGGTTACATCAACCCAGGCTCTTGGCCAGGGCCTGCAGGCCACCTTCATAGATGCCGGTGAACAACGCAGTGGCTTCTTCGTCGCTGACGCCAACCGGGGTGAACTCGCCGAACCACTCCACCCGGCTGCCCTGGCCGTCGGCCTTGACCCGCAGGGTCGACAGGTAGCCGGTCACCGGGAACGGGCTGGTCAGGATCGAGTAGCTGTAGCTGCGTTGCTGCTCATCGAAAGCCATCAGGCGTTCGACGATGCTGTTGCCGTCCGGGTCTTTCAGCGAGCGCACGCGGCCGCCTTCGCTGGACAGGCTTTCAGGGATGAACGGCAGCCAGTCGGGCAGGCTGTCGAAGCCGCCGATCAGGGCCCAGACGTGCTCGGGGCTGTGTGGGGTGTTCAGGGATGCTTGGGCGTTGGCCATGGGAAAATCTCCAGAATTGAATTCAGATTGCGAGGCTGTCGACCACACCGCCGTCGACCCGCAGGGCCGCGCCGGTGGTGGCGGAGGAATAAGGGGAGGCGAGGTACACCACCAGGTGGGCGACTTCGTCGACGTCGGCGGCGCGCTGGATGATCGAGCTCGGGCGGGCGCTGCGCACGAAGTGGTCGGCCTCTTCGCGAATGCTGCGCCCGGAGGCCTTGGCTGCGTCGGCCACCAGGTTGGCGACGCCATCAGTCAGGGTCGGGCCGGGCAGTACCGCGTTGACGGTGACCCCGGTGCCGGCCAGGCGCTTGGCCAGGCCGTGGGAAACGGCGAGGTTGGCCGCCTTGGTCACGCCGTAGTTGATCATGTCGGCCGGGATGGCGATGCCGGACTCCGAGGAGATGAACAGGATCCGCCCCCAGCCTTTCTCTACCATGCCCGGTGCGTAGTGGCGCGCCAGGCGCACGCCGGACAGCACGTTGGTGTCGTAGAAGCGGTTCCACTCGCTGTCGTCGACGTCGAAGAAATCGACGTCATCGTAGATGCCCAGGTTGTTGACCAGGATGTCGGCGCGGGGGTGAGCGGCGATCAGCGCCTGGGCGCCTTCGGCCGTGCCCAGGTCGGCGATCACCCCGTGCACCTGGCCGCGGCCACCCTGGGCGCGCAGTTCGGCCAGGGCGGCGTCGAGCGACTTCTGGCTGCGGCCGGCGATGACCACGTCGGCATGGGCGCGGGCCAGGCCGCGAGCGATGGCCAGGCCGATACCGCCGGTCGAGCCGCTGATGATGGCGGTACGCCCGCCGAGGTCGATGTTCATGGAATGGCTCCTGTGGATGAGTTGCATCGATGGGAGCCATGCTAGTGGCGCGCAATCAGACTGTAAAAGACTAGATTCGACTGAATTAAGACCTAGGAAGTCTGATCGGCCAGGGCCAGCACGCGCTCGCGGAATACCCCCACGATCGGCCGCAGGTCGACCTGGTGCCAGGCCGCCCACAATTGCACGCAGGGGCTGAACCACTCTAGCTTGCGCAGCACCACCGTGGGGCCGGCGCTGGCACTCAGGCTGCCCTGGACCATGGCCAGGCCGAGCCCGGCGGACACCAGGCCGAGCACGCTCAGCGGGTCGGTGGCCTCCAGCGACAGACGCGGGGTGAAGCCTGCGTCGGCGCAGCGGGCGATGAAATCGTCGCGCTTGTTGATCTGGTCGGGCTGCCCGCCGGTGATGATCCACTCCTGCTCATGCAGGTCGGCAGGACAGAGGTCGGTTTTGCCGGCCAGCGGGTGCTCGGCGGGGATGGCCAGCAGCATCGGGTCGTCCAGTACCGGATGCGCCCGCAGGTCGGGGTCATTGTCGGGCGGTGGCTCGCAAACCAGGGCGATATCCAGGCTACGCTGACGCAGGCCCTCGAACTGCTCGCTCGGGGTCATGTTGTACAGGGCGATATGAATATTCGGCCGTTCGCTGCGTATGGCCCGCACCGCGCCGGGCAGCACGCCGGCATGGATGGCATGGTTGACGTAGCCGATGCACAGCCCGCCTTCCTCGCCACGGCCCAGGCGCTTGCCCAGCGACTCCAGGCGTTCGGCGTGCTTGAGCAGGCCACGGGCCTCGGACAGGAAGGTACGGCCGTCGGCGGTCAGGAACAGGCGCTGGTTGCGCCGTTCGAACAAGGCCAGGCCGAGGTGGTCCTCAAGCTGGGCGATCTGCCGACTCAAGGGGGATTGTGAGATATGAAGCTGCTCCGCCGCGCGGCCGACGTTTTCGCATTCGGCGACGGCGACGAAGTAGCGCAACTGTCGTAGATCTTGCATGAGACCTCCAGAGGACAGCCCTGAGTTTTACTAGCGCAGCCCTCCGTTGGCTAGCCTCCATCAACGCAAATGCCCGCTGCAAGCAGCGGGCAGGGTACTCAAGGCCTGATGATTAGTGGATGGCCACCGGGTTGATGTTGACCTGGGTCGAGCCCTTGTACAGCGGCTGGCCCAGCACGAACAGGAACTCGAAGGCCTTGTCGCGCACCAGGGCGCGGGTGTCGATCAGCTCCAGGTTGTAGATGCCGCGCTTGGCCAGCATGAACTGGTTGACCGGGAACTCCTCGCCGGTAGGGTTCGGATAGACCTCCGAGGCCCAGGTGTCACCGCCGAAGGCAACGATGCCCTGGTCGGCCAGCCACTCGGCCGCCGGCAGGTCGATGCCTGGCTCGGTGGCGAGGAACTGCGCGTTGTCCTTGCCGATCAGTTCCAGCCAGCCGGTGTTGAACAGCACCACGTCGCCGTTGCGCAGGGTGATGCCTTGTCGCTTCAGCACCGCCTTGATGTCGTTGACGGTGAACGACGTACCGCCCGGCACGATGGCCTTGCCATAGTAGGCGGTCATGTCCAGCACCACGCCGCGGGTGACCATCGGTGGCACTTTCTCCACGCCGAGCTTGGTCACGCCTTCGACGGTGACGAAGTCGGCGGCCTTGTTGCCGTTGTAGTAGACGTTGTCGATACCGATATGGCCGATGCCGTTGAGCTGGGTGCCGACGCCGGTCCAGCCGTTGACTAGTTCATCGTTGAAGCTGAACTTGTTCTTGCCCAGGGTCTGGCCGGCCTGTTCGCCGGGCTGGATGTTGTAGAGGTGGAAGCTGCGGTGGCGGAAAGCGGGCAGGTCCTTGCTGACGGGGACGGCGAGGGGGTAGGTCTTGCCGGTCTTGACCAGGGTGATGGCTTGCTTGACCACCTCGGGGGTGAGGAGGTTGGCGGCGCCGATTTCGTCGTTTGGGCCGTAGGGGGAGGATTGCCAGTCGGCGGCCAGGGTGGATTGGGCGGTGGTGGCCAGGGCCAGGGTGAGTAGCAGGGGTTTGAAATGGCGCAATGCTTGGGCTCCTGAACGGGAATTGATGTCAGGGGCGGATTTTGGGTGGAGGTGGGGATGGGAAAAAGTGGTGGGTGGGACAAGGAGTTTTGCGTGTGGATCAAGAGCGATTTGTGTTTCTCAAATTGTCGAGTTTTTTGAAGCGCTTAGAATCTCGCTTGATATCTGCCAAGCCACCCACTGTCACGCCTAACCCGTTCACTTTTGGCGGTGTCTTGGGTGCCCGTCCGGCGTTACCACTCCTCGCCATAGCCCAGTTATGACCTGCGCGGCAACCCAAGCCACTCGTCCAAAGAGAATACCTTAAAGTATCGTGCTGCGGGTTTGCTTCTGCTTTTTTGCTTTGATAGTTGTGCTCTTGATCGACAGGTAATTCCTCTCGTAAGTATCGAGCAGGGAGTTCATTTGCTTGTCTACGGCGTCATGCTTTTCAGGGCTGCGAAGTTTTTGAAGGAGCTTGCATAAAAACTTCGCAGGCAACTTGACAATCAATGAGCCGTGACCTTGATAGACCTCCTTCACCCAGTCAAGATCTTTGCCATTATGAAGATTTTCGTCGCCATCTCGATTGATAATAAAACCTAGCTTTCCGTAATTGCCAACCAGGTAAGATTGCAACTGCCTATATTCACTGGGGCCTAGGTCAGTATAATTCTTTGCGTCAAATACTACCTGCCGGCATTTATAGTCTGCATAAACACGATGCCAGAATGTTGAGCTTTCATTATTCATTCCAACAATGTCGCGACGCTGGACGGCAGCCCCGTTCGGGTGGGGTTGAATATTGATCAGATGCGCAGCAAAGACAATGCGCAGACTTTCTAGGCACCACGATTCAAAATCACGCTCACCCTCGTGACCTAAAGGTATTCTATCCAGTTGAGATATTACTTGACCGATCTTTGCGCTGCGTATTTGAGGGTTGCTTGATTGAATTTTTATGTCGTACTCGTCATTGATTTCCTCTGCCTCCCCTTCTGTCAGAGCATTCTTGCTGAGATTCAAGCCAAGCCAATAACAGGGATGAATTAATATTTTATCTAGGTCTGAGAATCCTTTGTCTGGCGTTCTGCCGTCATGGCAAAACGAATAAGATGCAGAACTGCTATCATGAACCCCAATAAACCCAACACTATAAAGAGACTGGAGAATGCCACTGGGTTGAAGTATCCGTGCCTCAGCTAAAGCAGCATGGCTGCCAGAACTCTCAAGACTATCAAATGCGGAAGCTATCGTTGAAAGGGCATGGCTGGCGGTAAGTTCTGGCTCCCCATCTTTGAAGCACGAGGTTGTTGCTTGAATTGCGGGAAAGATTTTTTGATATTCTTTCCATAGATCTTCAAGGCGCGCCAGAGATATAGATTGCGCAGCGTATTCCAAGTCGCCAATTATGGCCCTATCACGTGCCTGTCGGGCAGCACAGAAGAACGCCTCGTTCAGCAACGAAAGCAGGTCACGAGGCCGATAGAGTGTAAATTGCAGACACTTTTTAAAACCTTCCCGCCCTTGCAAATCACCAGCGGTACATCTATCCCAGACTCTCTGATCCTTCTCAATATCCAAGCTGAAAGATATTTTTAATCTGCCGGTGGCCAATATTAATAGCTGAGCCCAGTCCCAGTGAAGACGTATCACCTGGCCTTCAATATTTCGAGAGTAGTCTGGGTCTTCTTTAGCAAGCGCTCTGTAGATGTTGTCGCGCAAAAATACAATTGGGCGTATTTGGTCGGATTTCTTGTTCAATTCAATCGCTGCATATGCGAGTCCCGCAATGATACCTATCCCTACAGCGTCCGGCTCATAACCTTCATCTAGGCGATCCATCAAAATAATAATTCGTTTTTTTGATCTTGCTAAAAGCTCAATAACTTTTTCCTCGACGACTTCAAGATCAAGATTGCCTGGAAGGTCGCCCACTGCCTCTTCGCACGAATCGGCTGAAAGAAATTCCTTGGCTATCTTACGGCACTTAGTTAAGAAAGTCCCCTTTACTTGATCCCAGCGATCAATATGTTCGCGCAGCCTATGATCCCTATCAACCAAGTTAGCGGTTTTATAGTTCCCAGCTATATACGATGCAATCTCCATAAGAAGTGCGTAACGCCACAGTAATCGAGTGGCCGCGCGCGACAAATTAAATGAATCGGAAAATGGCTTCATTAATGAGCGAAAGCCAATCATCTCGCTATCCTCGGGCGCAAAACTAAGGACCTCGATATGTTTATCTCTTTCCCAGTGTTTTTTGAGCTGAAGGAAAAGTGCGCTTTTACCTGTGCCTCGCCGGCCTACTACTACGGTGCGATCATCTGACTCAATAAGAGTGCGAAAATCTCCAGTTGCAACAAAGGCGCCATTAAGCATTCGATCATCATTTTCGGCAGTCAGATCGCCCAGAGGATTTGATCTCAGTACCTGCTGCATATCCTGCTTCCCCTGTCCTTGAGAAGGTATTGGAGTAATCCGTGGAGGTTGGGCTTTTTTTCGAGTCATTTTCCTAACCTCCTGCAGATATTGGAAACGATAAGCTACTGGATGGGAAATATTCTAGATGACGATTTATCATAAGAGCATTTTTTATATGCCTTCAGAGGATAAACGACCATAACCAACTGAAAATATTAGAGTTTTTCCTTTGGTCTGGGCCGCGTCTAGATGCGGCAACAGGTTCTTCTAATCGTCGAATCCCTACATTTCGAGTCCCTGAGCGGCCCCGCCAGCACATTGTTACCACAGCAGCCGCAGGCGTTGGCCGCTGCCTTCAGCACCTTGGGGCTCGCGCTGGCGGCGTGCGAAAAACCGTACAGATTGTCTATGAGCACAAGCTACGCCCGGCGGAAAAGCTACACCTGCTGTGGGTCGAGCACGTCACCGGGCAATTGCTGGCGGCCTGCACCGAACTGTACAAGCGCTGGGCTGCGCGACAATCGCGAAGCGAACGTCCAGACCAGGCTGCGCTTACCACTGCCGTAGCCTGGTCGTTCATGCAACTGATGCTGCCAGAGGTGCTCAAGGTCGACGATTTCCCGGCATTCAAAGCCCATGCGGCATGGCTGGAAGCGACTGACCTGTTCAAGCGTTATTCGATTGTCTGAAGGCGCACGGCAAGCACTCTGAAACTACGCGGTGTTTGCGGGCGTGGGCTTGCCACCGTAGTAGGTACGTCGCTTCACCCAGCGTCAACAGAAGTGCAACTCAATCCAGCGTCCTCTTGTCATTTCCAATAGCTTAAGGCAGGGTCGATGCCATGGACCTCTCTGCCAAAGGAACCGCACCATGTCGAAGATCTATCCAGGTATCGATCCCGAAGGGCTGGTCGAGTATTCGGTGGTTTACACGGATCGCTCGCTCAACCACATGTCCCAGTCGTTTCAAGGTGTGATGAAGAACATTTCAACCACCCTGAAACAGGTCTACAACGCCCAGGCGGTTGCAGTAGTTCCCGGCAGTGGCACATTCGGCATGGAGGCGGTAGCACGGCAGTTTGCCACTGGCCAGCAATGCCTGGTGGTACGCAACGGCTGGTTCAGTTATCGCTGGAGCCAGATCCTCGAGATGGGCAACATCCCGGCGGCCACAACGGTGCTGAAAGCCCGGCCCGTTGAAGTGGGGCGCCAGGCTGCCTACGCCCCGGCCCCTCTGGACGAAGTGTTGGCGGCCATTGCGTCGCAGAAGCCGCAGATTGTCTTCGCCCCCCACGTTGAAACGTCATCGGGGATCATCCTGCCCGATGAATACCTGCGGGCCGTGGGCGACGCCGTACATGCGGTGGGTGGCCTGTTCGTGCTGGACTGCATCGCCTCCGGCGCGATCTGGGTTGATATGCACAAATGCGCGGTCGACCTGCTGATCAGCGCACCGCAGAAAGGCTGGAGCGCCTCACCTTGCTGCGCCCTGGTGATGCTCAGCGCGTTGGCCCTCGAGCGCATCGAATCGACGCAAAGCACCAGCTTCGCCTGCGACTTGAAGAAGTGGCTTCAGATCATGCAGGCCTATGAGCAGGGCGGCCACGCCTACCATGCGACCATGCCCAGCGATGCCCTCGCGCGGTTCAACGAAGTGATGAAAGAGACGCAAGCCTACGGTTTCGACAAGGTCTGCGACGAACAACAGGCCCTGGGTGATCGGGTGCGCGCAATGATGACCCGCAAAGGTATCAAGAGCGTGGCCGCAGTGGGCTTTCAGGCCCCTGGCGTGGTGGTGAGCTACACCGATGATGCCGATATCAAGAGTGGTAAAAAGTTTGCCAGCCACGGCCTGCAGATTGCCGCCGGCGTGCCGCTGCAATGCGACGAGCCGGCCGACTTCCAGACCTTCCGCATCGGCCTGTTCGGGCTCGAAAAGCTGCACAATATCGAGCGTACGGTCAGCACCCTTGAGCAGGCACTGAACGAGGTGATGGTCAACTGAACGTTCGGTTGGATAACTTGCAATGACAACAGACGATGCGAGGTCCCGATTCGAAGCCAAGCTTCTTCGTCCGTTAAAGCCTGGTGATGACAGGTCGTGGGCGTTTGCCGTTCTGCCAAGGGACGCGAGTGAACGGCTTCCGAGGCGGGGAAGGACGACCGTTGAAGGCACGATCAATGGGTATCCTTTCCGGGCGACCCTGGAACCTGATGGTCAGCTGAGCCATTGGCTGAAGGTCAGTAGCGATTTACTCGATGCGGCGGGTGTGGTTGCTGGCGATGTTGTTACCCTCGAACTAGTCCCGGTGAAGAAGGAGCCCGCGCCTGATGTTCCAGCGGATTTCGAGGAGGCCCTGGCAAGCACACCTGAGGCTCAAAAGGTTTGGAACAGTACGACGACCCTTGCGCGGGTGGACTGGATCCACTGGATTACTTCAGCGAAGCAACTCAAGACGCGTGAAAAGCGAATAGGGGATGCCTGCGATATGCTTGCGACCGGTAAGAAGGCGGTTTGCTGTTTCGACTCGTCTGGCTACTACAGCAAAGCATTTCGGGCGCCCGAGGCGGAAGATTGACCCGTGGTGCAGCTCGGGGACATCCAGGGGCGCAACCAGCCCTATGTTGATGACAAGAGAACACTTTTTATGTGCTCTGAATCGGTTTTTCCCTCTTCTCTGTAGTCCACTTCCGAAACATACTCCTAGCGCCTTACAGCCTGTTGCCACCCGCCTACCCGCCATCTAGTCTCGGCAAGTCGCTTCAAACCCAGCGACCGGCTTTGACAGGCCGCAGGTAGAACGAAGTCTCGTAGCAAGCCGTTATGGCGGCTGTACGTGGGGCACCTCGTGTGCGCCGGGTTTCCTTCGTCTCCTCGGTCTGTCAACCCACGTACAGCTGCCACCCTCTGTTTGACAGCAGGGTGTGGTGGCTCCACCGAGACGGAGAAACAACATGCTAAAGATTGTCCCCGATCCACCTCAGCCCGACAAATACACCACCCTAACCCTCGAAGACCTCCTGGTCCAGATCTCCGAATACCTCGTCTGTGCCCTGACCGTCAGCCAGCAGACTGTCTTGCTGCACGCCAAACCCCCAGGCCAGGTTCTGACCCTCGCCGCTATGCACGAAATCGACAGCGCCCGCACCTTGGTGGAGGTGGCGCTGAGTCGCGTGCAATCCCGGCATTGATCTGACGAGCCTGGGCTCGCACTTGATGTTCACCGATCAGGCCCCGCGCCGTTCGCGGGGCCGCAGGAGGAATGGTATGGATAAGGAATTGCAAACCCCGCGCATCAGGAAACACGCAACCACCGGCGTCGGGCATTTCGGCGAGGCTGGAGAGGAGGGCGGTCAAGACCCGCTGTTCCGCGTGGTGGCGGGGCATCCGCTGGACCATGCTGTGGAGCAGGCGACCGTACTGATGTGTGCGGTGCACAATATCAGCGATCTGGCCATGGCGGAGACGGATCATTTGCCGACTTTGCTGACTGCAGTGCATTACCTCAGCGGCATGGCCAAGGCGCTGGCACAGGATGTGAACCATGGGTTGATGGTGGGCCGGAGGGCTGAGTAGGAATGCGGTGGCCACTCTGGCTGGTGCCAGTTAGTTACACTTAGCAGCCCATCGCCGGCAAGCCGGCTCCTTCAGGTACTACCGGGAGCACTGGGAATGGTGCGAGAGATCAATATCAAGATGGGTGAAACTCATTAGGCATTGGCACTGCCCTGGGGGCGCGGGGACTCGCGCTGGCGGCGTGCGGAAAAGCCGTGCAGTTCATCCCTCAGGGATGGGAGCAGCGCTATGGCAACAAGCTCGAAATCAGATTCAAAACCATCCACACCTCAAAGGGTGATCAGGCCGACTAAGTTCTGATTCCTGGGATGATGGTTGGAGGGTTACCGAGCCTGAAAGGTGACGATCCGGTATTTGGCCTGGTCATGCCAGAGGGCTACACCTATCTAAATGGCAAGGAACGCCGGCTTTTCTACGAGGCGTTGACGCGAGTGCGTAGGTCAGTCGCCATGTTTACCGTGACGGCCAGAAAGTCCCCGTTCCTGACCAAACGGGTGAAGGACGGTGTCGTGATGGTTACGGACATCAAGGGTGAACCGATCTGGGAAGAACGATGCCCGGTCTGCCAACATGGTGTCGTGCTTCAGCGCACCGGCAAGTTCGGCGATTTCAAATCCTGCTCAGGCTTCCCTCGTTGCAAATACTAACCCGAAAAGCCCAGGCGCCAGGGCAGCCTACAGAAATAGTTCACTCCACAGCGCTGAGGTGTAGGCAACATCCACGACTGCTCCTAGATAGCGCTAAGCCATTATATGTGGCATATAGCCGCTATTGAGGTGCGCGGCGGTCACATTGTGGCTACGTCGTTATGAATTTGAAGGCGAGTGCGGCAAGGCTGTACGGCAGGCCAGGAACCAGGATCAGGACATGCTAGGGAAAATCGTACGCGGCGCCAGCCGCTGTTGGTGGGCGCTTGTTGCCGGTGGAAGGGCAACCCGGCGATCGTTCACGGCATGGCGTAGTGAGGATGGCCTCTTTTTCGAGCCATTGACGCCGGTGCTAGTGGAAGACGACAGGGCGGCACGGTATGAGCGCGAACTCTTGCGAGCGCTACAGAACGATGAAGTGCTCAACATCGCAATCACCGGTGGCTATGGGGCAGGGAAGAGCAGTGTCCTAAAGACGTTTTTCGAACACCATCGCAGCTTCAAACACACTTTCGTATCGTTGGCCACGTTCACCAAGGCGAACGCGTCTACAGCTGTTTCGGTGAAGCCACTTGATGAAGCGTCTAGCTCTACAGCGTCCGAATTAGCTTCGCCGGCACCCGTTGCGGGCGGTTCCGATACGACAGCCAGTGACGAACTGATCAACCGGATCGAAGAGACGATCGTCCAGCAGCTCCTTTACGCGGTACAAGCAAAGCAGCTACCCAAGACACGGCTCAAGCGCATTTCTCACGCGTCAACGCTGCGCATTTGTTGGCGTACCCTGTGCGTCGCAGTGATCGGTTTCGCCGCGCTGCGCCTGGCGGTACCGAAGCTGCAGACTCTCTCCGAGGTAGCAAAGGATTGGGCATTGAAAGGGCTGATGTGGCTGCCCGAACTCGTCGCCCTTGGTGTCGTAGTGGCAGGCGGTGTGTGGGCCCTGTATTTAGGTTTGAAGCTTCTCTCACTCTTCAGCGTCGATGGCCTGACGCTGAAGGGGGGTAAGCTTGAGGCAACTCATCATGGTTCGGTACTGCACAAGAACATCGACGAGATCATCTACTGCTTCGAGCGCAGCGACATCGACGTCGTGGTGATCGAGGATCTGGACAGGTTCGACATCCAGGAGATCTTCTTCAGGCTGCGCGAGATCAACTTCATCATCCGCCAGTCTCCCCAGGTCAAACGTCCTATCCATTTCATCTATGCGCTGCGGGATGAGATGTTCACCGTCACAGACAAGACGAAGTTTTTCGACCTGATCATTCCCATCATCCCTGTGGTGAACTCGGAAAACTCCCGTGAAAAACTGGTCGAGCTGCTGGGCCAGCGACATATGGGTTGCCAGCCGCTGAATGCAGGCCTCACGCCCAAATTGATCGAGACCGTGGGGTATCACATCGACGAGATGCGGCTGATCAAGAACATCGTGAACGAGTTCGACATTTACGCGAACATTCTCGCGAATGACGGCTTGCCGCTTGATCCGAACAAGCTCTTTGCGATGGTGGCGTTGAGGAACCTCCATCCAGATGTCTATTCGGATCTACTCAAGCGAAAAGGTGTGGTCTATCAAATCATTGAAGGCTATCCCGCTTGGGTCAAATCTGAGATCCAACGGCATCAGGTCGCCATCGCAGAGCTGAAACAGCGCCTCGATGTACGAGAAGCTGAGGTCGCCAGTGACATAGCGAGCCTTCGTGCATGCGTCTGGTTTGAGTTGATCAGGAAGGGGAGTCTCCACCACGCCAATAATTTGTGGCTGGAAGATCACTCAGAGATTTCGCTGATGGAGTTTGTCTCAGATGACGTATTTGACCGCGTTGTCAGCCAGAGAAACGTCTATCCATTCGTGAACTCTAGATCGTACGGAAAACAGAGAGGGGAGGCCTTGAGCCCCAAGTCAGTGCTGCAGGAGATTTCATACCCTGAGCGTGTCACAGGTCTTGAGGTATCACTCGAAGAGATTGATGACGAAATGAGCCTCATCCAGGCCAAAATCACCAGGCTCAAGACCATGCCTTTCCGGGCCGCCTGCAGCAGTGCCTATGGAGAGTCATTTGGCTCCATCCTCCAAGGCTATGAGCTGATCACTTTCCTGCTACGCCGAGGTAACCTGGACACCGATTACACTGACTACCTCGGCTTTTTCTACGAGGGCTCGCTGACCCAATCGGACAAAATGCTCACCATGGCCCTTGCCCGGGGCGAAATGCTTGATGTTGGCACTCCGATCCGAAATCCCGAACGCGTAGCGAGCAAGCTCGATTTCGATTCGATCGACAAGGGGAAAGGGCTGTTGGTGCACTTAATGGCGGAGCTCGTTCGCCCCCGGCACGATGATGTCCACGCTAGGGAAGAAAAGCTGTCAGTAATCATCAAGAGCAGCTTTCAGCACTTGGCGCGCCTTGCAGAGGTGGTCGAACTGCTGCCCGATGACGCGAAGCCTGGGTTCTTCAAGGCACTGTTCAAACATCATCCCAACGTTATCAATGAGCTCGTCGCCTACGACAAGGCGAACCTGGTGCGCGAAGACTTGGTGATCATGGTGTTGGACAGTTTGATGGCCGACCAGGTCAAACAGCTTGAAGGGCGCAGCGACACGCTCTTCAACGCCATCAACGATCTGCGTGATGTTTCGAAGCTGATTCTCGGATTGGCCTCAAACCAGATGGGATGGGCTTGGCTCAGACAAAGGCCCGCGCAGTTCTGGAATGTCAGCGAAACATGCACCGTTGACGAGCTCAGAGCGCTGGTGGAGTGGGGGTGTCTGGCGCCTACATTGCGGATGTTGGTGCTGCTATGCAGCACCCTGGAACCTGGCACCAAACCAGTCATGGTTTCGCATCATAAGCTTACCCAGTTAGAGCTCGTGGGCTTCGATCAACTCATCGGGCAATCAGCCTCCGAATACGTGTATGAGTTGCTGAGTCAGGAGGGAACCCTACCTGAAACGGAGAGCTCACTGCTTGATCTGTTTGCATTGGTGGACGGTACCAAAGACATGGAGACGCTTCAGCTAGCGCTCTTCAAACACACCGACTGCTTGATCACGGATCTTGAAAAGCTTCCTCATGTACTTTGGTTGCCGGCTCTAAAGTCTGCGCGCCTGTGCAACCTCGGGGATGCGGTTTGGACATTGTTCAACCACATCATCACCAGCACCGGAGACGCCTCATCGTCCGAGGTAGAACGGCCAGATCTTGGTCAGTCTGCTGTTCCGAGCTTCCTAGATTTTGTCACACGCCACTCAGCAATCCTGGCCAAAGAACTTTGGGCAGGCGACGGCGATGAGGAATTGCAAACGTTCATCATCCAGCAAGAGCAGCTCACCAATGACACCCTGACGACCCTTTTCTCGTCGATCGTCCTGGCGCCTTCCGTGCTGTTGAAGAGCAACATCCCGACGAGCCGGTGGCCCTGTTTCTCTAACGCCTCCTTCGTCCCATACAGCTCAGAAATCAGGCAGCTTCTAGCCCAGCATGATTCCTCCCTGGAGGCACGTTACATTGCCTACCATTGGCGGGACGCACGTGACACGCTCAGTCTGCCTAGCTTGCCAGTTAGCTTGGTTACAGCCATCAGCCGTTCAGGTGTTGCATCTTTGGTCGATACCATGACCATGTGGCAGGGCATCACCGCAGAGATGTTCAGCAGTTGGGAGGGCTCGGTCGTAGAGCTGGCCAACGCTTGCGTTCGCGCGAACAGGGAGCAAGCCACGTTCCCGGGCAGCTACCTGCCTGTGATTCGGCATTGTCTTTCGGATGTCTCGTTGAGCATTTCGCAGCGGACAGACATGGTCGTCCAGGTGTTGCAGATGAATTGTGCTTGGGCTGACGTGGCCCAGGTGCTCCCTCTGCTGGGAGAAGAGCATGCCGAGCTCGTTGGGAAGAAGCGTGCACACCTTCCGCCGTCCTCAGACGTAAGACGGCTGGTCGAGGCCTTGAAACGTCGTGGGTTTGTAGGGGTCGTGAGGTATGAAGCCAAGCGTACGGTGGTGTTCAGCAAGCGAAGCCAAATGGCCTAACTGGAAAGATCGTCCGGTGGGCGAGCTGATCGATTTCTTCGGGGTGCCAAGGCAGATCATGGTTGTGCCGGAAGAAGATCTGGTAGTACTCAGATACGTGCGTGACAGCAGCTATGTCACGCGTGAAGCCGCGGGCACTTACACGGGGCCGCAGAACAGGCAGCTTGTGCACACGGAATACTGGGAAGATGTGCAGCACTCACGGGGCCGCAGAACAGGCAGCTTGTGCACACGGAATACTGGGAAGATGTGCAGCACTCAGGTAGCTGTCAGATCGATGTGTTCGTCAACAGAGCACGGCTGGTGCAGAAGGTACGCACGAAAGAACGCTGCGCATTTGTCGAGATGGCGCCGGCGGCTCGAGCGTGATCTGGCAGACGCAAACCACAGTGATCGACTCAGAAGGTCACCTCCCGTAATACGTCATTTAACATAATATACATTATGCGCACCTTCGTATGGAGCTACCACGGCAAGGGTGGCCAGATTGGAAGCCAGGCCAAAGCGCTTGCTTCGACCTGGTACGTCAGTGGCCAGCCTGATTAGCCATCACGGATAGTCTTCACCGCCGTTGGGAAACCGGCATCGATGGATACGGTTCAGTGCCATCTTCCAACCACGTACTGCACCGTGCTTCTCGATAGCCAGCAACGCGTAATTCGAGCAGCTAGGCTCGAACCTACAAGCGTTTCTGAGACGGCTCGGTGCCACCCGTTGATAAAAACGAATGACACCAACGGATAGCCCGGCGATCACTGTGGCTTACGGAAAGAAATGACGTAGTAATTAGCCATCGAATCTTTTTTGCCCGTCAACGCATCGAAGCAGCCAGCTTTCACAGATACACCGATCGAGTCGATCCGATAGAACTCCCAGCCCTGAGCGGCATATTCGTTGACGACCTTTTCCAGGTAGACCGCAGCTTCATTGCCACGATGCTTGCTTGCTTGCACTTCAATGTTCGGTGGAACCTGGACCATCTTGTAAACGTACATCGCATCTTCCTTGCATCAAGGGCTTGATTGACACCTTGTCAGCCAGGGTGGCCAGCAAAATGACCTCAATAGTAGCGATGAGACAGCTGTAGCTCAAACCCCCGTAATCACTGGAATCTAGCAAGCGTAGGCATCCACGATGCGCTAGCGTGCGGGCTTGAGCAAAGCGTGGGAGTCCATGTGTAGATGCGTATTGAGCATCACGCCCAGAGGGAGGCCAGATTTCAGCCTCCATCAAAGCCTCGTCTCCAACCCAGTTCACTGGAACGTCAATTCCTTCGGCACCCCATACCGACCACCGTGATACTCCAGGTTGAACGTCTTCGTCGTCGAACTGCTCTCGATTTCCTCACAGTCATCAACGCCTTTCACAACGCTCCGACTCCCGGTCGATGTCTCGGTCACCCGCAACCTGCTGAAACCATTCTTGCCAGGTTTGCCAATCGCCAGAGTGCGTTTTGTCTCGCCGAACTCACCGGCACAGGAACCATCCCATTCACCGTTGCCCTTGCTTACAACCAGGTCTCCCATGACCCGGCGCAACTGCGAACCGTCGTTCACGTAGAGACTCAGTGTCTCGCTGCTGAACGGATTGACCCGCGACGAGCCTGTGTGCTGAATACGCACGCCAAATGCCCGCTGCCCAGGCGCAACCTGATACCGCGCCGTGTCCAACGTCAGGCCTGAAAACTGCACCGCATCGGAGACGATCGCAGCCTCCTGGTAACTGCGAGCAATGATCTTGCCGCTGGCGGCTTCGGCCACCAGCACATCCAGGCCGTAATCGCCTTGCCCGTACTCATCGACGTTCATCATCACAGGCAAGGCTGCCAGTACCTGGCTGGCGTCTGCGGGATTGACCTTGCAGACCGCAAACTCGCTGGCGAGCTTCAAGGTTGGATGCAGGTTCTGGGCCCAGGTTTGCAGATGCTGCGTGCAGTCGCCCCAGGCGATCATGGGGGCAAACAGTAGCGGTAACACGGTGAATCCACGCATGGAGATGCCTCATTCCTTTGATGGTTTTGCCAGGGTATGTGAGCTGGGCGCAAACTTCACATGCTTAATGGGTACACGTGCCCTGCCCGTTCTTTGATAACCCTGAATTATAACTCAACTAAATGAATATTTAGTTGAGTTATATGATAAGGGCTCCCCCAGCATTCCACTAAAGTTAACGCTGCGGCGGCAGACAACCCGTGCGCATCAACCCTGCCTGCCCGGCATTTGCGCGCCTCGGACCTTGAATACCATGAATGCTTTGCTGTTCTCGCCCGTTTTTCTGGGTACCAATATCCTGGTTGCCAGCGCGATCATCTGCCTTGCTTTGTGGTATTACTCGCGCCCTCATCCAGGCCCCGGGCTGTGGACGCTCGGCATCTTGCTGCTGATGCCGGGCCAGTACCTCACCCTGGGCGGCACCTATTCGGCCTCGTTGCTGTACAACGTACTGAGCTACACCCTGCAGGTCTCCGGCGAGGCTGTGCTGGTGATCGGGATATTCCGTTTTCTTGGCCGTCCAGCACCCTGGTGGCTGGTGCCGGCGACCTGCCTGACCGCCCTGCCCTGGCTGTTCTGGCAAAGCCAGGTCGGATTGCCTGACAGCGAGGTACTGATTGCCCTGTATGCCTTCGTCAGCGCCATGATACGTGCGCTGGCCTGCTGGGCGCTGTTACGGCTACCGGGAGACCGGCGCCTGCGCAGCGCCCGGCGCTTCGCAGCCCTGAACTTCGGCTTGCTGGCCCTGTGCTCGCTGGTCGGTGGTTTTTTCGGCCTGCTCGACGACCAGCAGGACGGCGGCCCCCGCCAAGGGTTCGAGTCGATGTCCGAAATGTTCACCTACAACGTCGGCTATCCGCTGTGGATCCTCTGCCTGTTCGGCCTGACCCTGCTCACCCTGCGCCGCTTCCTGCTCGCCGCGCAAAGCAGTGCCGCACGCTTCGAGCGACTGATGAACATCACCAGCGCCGCAGTGGTGATTGTCCGCAATGGCCGGATCGTCGACGGCAACCCGATGCTCAGACAGCTTTTCGGCCATGATCGGGACTATTTTCTTGAGCGCCCCCTCGCCCATCTGTTCAAGGCCGAGCAAGACCTTGAGCAACAGCTGGGCCGGTTCGATGGCGTGCCGCTCGACCGGGTGGCCGTGCGCAGCGATGGTGGCCAGTTCGATGCGGAACTGACGGTGGCGGCCCTCGATGATGGAACTCACGTCGCCGAGATCCGTGATGTCAGCGGTCGCAAATCGCTGGAAAAAGCACTGCGCCGAACGGCCTCGCGCGACGCCCTGACCGGCGTCATGAACCGCGGCGCCTTTACCGAACAGGCGCAGCTGGTGTTGAGCCAGGCGAAGCGCGATGGTCGCTCGCAGTGCCTGGCGATCCTCGACATCGATCACTTCAAGCGCATCAACGACAGCCATGGCCATCCGATCGGCGACCTGGCGCTGAAGGCGTTCAGCGCAGTGTGCGAACGCCAGGTCAGGCGCTCGGACCTGTTCGCCCGGTTCGGCGGCGAAGAGTTCGTGCTGCTGCTTTCTGATACCGACGCGCAGCAGGCCTTTGCCTTGCTCGAGCGGCTGCGTACGGCATGGAGTGCACATCGACTGGATATCCCGGGCGGCCAGCTGCAGTCCACCGTCAGCATCGGTATGGTCCGGATCGATGGCGAGGCAGCCCTTGATCACTGGATCAATCTGGCCGACCAAGCGCTCTATGGTGCCAAGCAAGCGGGACGTGATCGGACGCAGGTCTACTCGAGTGCTGCGTGAAATAGCCATCCCGCCTTGGCAAGCGGCTATGCTCACCTGACCTACCCCACGGAGCCTGTTCGAAATGGACATTCGCCAGAAAACCATCGGGTTCGGTCTGGTCAGCATCCTCAACGCGCTGTTGCTCGGCGGCAGCGGCCTGCTCGCCGAGCATGACCAGAACCTGGCGTTGCAGCGCAGCGAGGCCAGCATGGCCGCCCTGCGCAATCACATGGAAGGCGACATGATGCACGACGCGCTGCGCGCCGATGTGCTGGCCGCCCTGCTGGTCAAGCCGGGCGACACGGACACCGCCAACCAGGTGCTGGCCGACCTCGACGAGCACGCCAAGTGGTTCCGCAGCGTCATGCAAAGCAACCTCGAACTGCCCCTGGACAACGACCTGCACCAGGCCATCAGCGAGCTGGGCCCCCTCCTCGACCACTATATCGCCAGTGCCACCTCAATCATCCAGCTGGCCTTGCAGTCACCCGAGCAGGCCCAGGCGCAGTTGCCGGCCTTCGTCGCGGCGTTCAAGGAGCTGGAGCAGCGCAACAGCACCCTCAGCGACCTGATCGCCGGCAACGCCGACAAGAGCCGCGAGCAGAGCACCGCCACCCTGCACCAGGGCATCGCCGTGCTGGTCGGCGGGATGGTCCTGGCCGCCCTGGTCCTGGCGCTGTGCACTTTCCTGCTGCTGCGCTCGATCTTGCGTCCCTTGAGCCAGACCATGGCGGTGGCCGAACGCATCGCCCAGGGCGACCTCACCATCCAGATCCAGGTCCATGACCGCGACGAGACCGGGCACCTGCTGCGCTCGCTGGCCGACATGCGCGACAGCCTGGGCAACATGATCAAGGCCATCCATGAAGAGAACCTGCTGCTGCGCGAAGTGGCCGATGAACTGGGCCAGGCTTCCAGCAGCCTGGTGCAACGCACCAGCCAGCAGTCCGACAGTGCCGTGAGCATGGCCTCGGCCACCGAGCAGATGATCGCCAACCTGGCGCGGATCGCCGACCACGCCCGCGATGCGCAGGCTATCTCCGGGCAGTCCGAGCGCCTGGCCAGCGACGGCGGCGAGGTCATCCTCAACGTGGTCGGCGGCATGCAGGGGATCGACGAAGCGGTCAACCGCTCCTCTGAAACCATCACCGTGCTGGGGCAAAGCTCGGAAGAAATCCACTCGATCATCCAGGTGATCAACACCATCGCCGAGCAGACCAACCTACTGGCCTTGAACGCGGCCATCGAAGCCGCCCGTGCCGGCGAGGCCGGGCGTGGCTTTGCCGTGGTCGCCGACGAAGTACGCGGCTTGGCCGGGCGCACGGCGCAGTCGACCCGGGAGATCACTGGCATGATCGAACGCATCCGACAAAGCACGGGCAACGCCGTCGACAGCATGCAGACTGGCGTCACCCGGGTCCGCGCCGGCGTGGAGCTGGCCACCCAGGCCGGGGCGTCGATCCAGCAGATTCGTGAAGGCGCCCGCCGCGCCGCGTCGGTGGTCGAAGAAATCTCGCAGACCATCGGTGAGCAGACCCGGGCCAGCCAGGATGTCGCGCAACAGGTCGAGTTGATCGCCCGCATGTCCAGGGACAGCACCGACACCACGCGGCAGCTGGCCTCGGCGGCGCAGCGCCTGGGCGAAATCGCCCAGGGCATGCAGGCGAGCGTGTCGCGGTTTCGCGTGTGACTGGGCAGGCGCTTGCCGGCGCTCTGCCCTCGCCCGCTGCTACTGGCTCAGCGCCTTGGCCACTGCGTTGACGAACACTGCCTGCTCGTCATACAGCGAGCCGGGGCTCTCGGCGTTCTTCCAGGTCGACCACTGCACCACCACCAGGTGCTCTGCCGGGTTGATGGCGATGCTCTGGCCGAAGATACCCAGCGCCCAGAAGGTCTTGTCGCTGTTGGCGGTGCGCTTGGGCTCGGCATCGCTGTCCGCGGCCGGGGCGTTGTACCACCACTGGTAGCCGTACTGACCCTTGGGCGCGGCAGCCGTCACTGAGCCCTTGGCCTGGGTCCAGTGGGTGGAGCGTGCGATCCAGTCGTCCGGGAGCAGCTTTTCGCCCTGCGGCAATTGTCCGCCACTCAGCACGAACTGGCCGAACCGCCCCCAGTCACGCAATGTGGCATTGAAGCCGTGGCCGCCCATGTCCACCTTGCCGGGCACCAGCGCATGCCAGACCCCGGCCTGCTGCATGCCGTAGCGGCTCCACACGCGGCTCTGCAGGTACTCGGCAATGGTCATGCCGGTGGCGTTTTCCAGCACTCGGCCCACCAACCAGGCACCGCCGGTGTTGTACGACCAGACCTCGCCCGGTTTTACCCCGGGCTTGCGCTTGACCGAACGCACCAGGTCGAGCACACAGTGATAGGGATCGGCAGTGGCCTCGCACTGGGTCATGTGCGAGAAGTCCGAATCCTTGGAGGCGTAGTTCTCGTCCCAGATTACGCCCGAGGTGTGTTGCAACAGCTGGTGCAAGGTCACGTCCTGCCATTCGGAACCTTCCAGCTCCGGAACATAGCGGCTGATCCTGTCATCCAGCGACTGGATCTTGCCTTCCTTGATGGCGATGCCGACCAGCACGCTGACCACCGACTTGGCCACCGAGCGCGACGTCCACAAGGTCTGTGGCGTGTTGCCCTTGCCGTAGTATTCGTAGGCGATCTTGCCGTCCTTGAGCACCAGCAGGCCGGTCACGCTCTGGTTGGCCAGGTATTGCGCCAGGTTGTGCGTCTTGCCGCCCAACTGATACTGCACATCGGTCAGCGCGTGGCTGGCTTGCGGCAAGGGAAATGGCGTGGCGCCGTTCGGCGCGAAGACATCGCCACCGTAGAGGCGGTAAGTGTTGCGAAAGCCCACGACCCGGGTGGCCTGGTCCCAGGTGAGCATATCCCTGGCAGCCGGCAGCACCTTGTCGAAGGGCTGCGGGCAGGGTTCAAGCCCTGGCACGCCGCAGGCCCCCTTGTTGTCGGCCGCCTGCGCCACACCCGCCAGGGCGGCGAGCGCCAGGGCCAGGATGGAAAGACCGTTGAACGACTTCTTTATTGTTGTTGGCCGCATCGGAGGGCTCCTCGTAAAGCGCGGAAATACGCCGCCCCGAGTGTCGGCAACTTGAACGGGCGGGAAAAGCACAATAAATTTGCCTTCACTATTAAAAAAACTAACAGCCAGGAGCGTGCCCATGGCCGAAGACCGCCTGCCCCCGCTCAACGCCGTGCGTGCTTTCGAGGCCGCCGCCCGCCTGGGTAGCTATGTCGCGGCCTCCCAGGCGTTGCATGTGACCCAGCCGGCGATCGGTCGGCATGTAAAAAACCTCGAGGCCTGGCTGGGCGTGCGCCTGCTCGAGCGCTCCCCCCGCGGCGTGAGCCTCACCCTGCCCGGTGCCCATTACTACAAGGCCGCAGCCGAAGCGCTGCAGATCCTCGCCGATGCCGGTGCGCGCCTGGCACAACGGGGAGACGAACGCTGGCTGCGGATCCTCTGCGTGCCGGCGTTCGCCTCGCGCTGGCTGACACCGCGCATCGATGCCCTGCGCCGCCTACGCCCGGACCTGAGGATCGCCATCGAGCCTAACGCCACCTTTACCAGCGTGGATGCGCGCCAGGCGGACCTGGGCATCGCCTTCGGTCTGCCGGGTGAGCTGAGCGGGGTACGTGAGGTGTTGATCCGTCCGAAGGTGTTCGCCGTCTGCGCGCCGAGCTATCTCGCGCAGTTGCCTGCGGGGCTGAGCGCCGCGGACTTGCCCGCCTGCAGGCTGATCCATGTCGATGACGGCACCTGGTGGAACAGCTGGTTCGCCGCCAATGGCCTGAGGGTGCGGGTCAAGGCCGACACTTCGCATATCAGCAACGATATCGTGCTGAACCTGGCCCAGCGCGGTCACGGTGTTGCCCTGGCCACCGAGGTACTGGTGGGGCGGGAGCTGCGCGAAGGCAGCCTGGTGCGCTGCGTGGAACAAGCCGTGGCGCTGGAAAGCTACCAGTTGCTGACGCCAGCGCAGCCGCCGAGTGCCGATGCGTTGTGGTTCATGGGTTGGTTGGGGGACAGCCTGCGTGAGGCATATCCGGACGCGGTGTGAATCTGGCACCGGGCGGCCGGTGATCACGGGGCAGGTCGCATCGGCGCACCGCCCCTCCCATGCAGCCAGCGCGGGTCTGGCTAGAAATCCACCGAGGTAGAGAACAACAACGACCGCGGCGTGCCCAGCCCACCGGACAGGCCACTGCCATCGCCGCCGTTCCACGAACCGATCCAATAGGCCTTGTTGGCCACGTTCTGCACGGTGGCGCGCAAGGTCACCGGCTTGTCCGAGATCTTCAGGCTGTAGCGGGCGCCCAGGTCGAAGATCGTGTAGGACGGCAGCGACAGGTTGTTGGCATCGGTGGCGTAGCGCCGGCCGGCATAGTTGGCGTTGCCGGTCAGGGTCAAGCCCGGAAGTTCACGCAGGTCATACTCGACGCCGAGCTTGGCCAGCACCTTGGGCACGCCGGTGGCCTGGTTGCCCTCGTTTTCCTTGCGGATCGATTTGGTCAGCTCGGCCTTGGTGTAGGACGCACCGCCGAGCAGGCGCAGGCCCGGCTCGAGCTCGCCGAAGAACGACCATTCCAGGCCACGGTTGCGCTGCTCGCCGTACACGCCGTAGACCTGCGTGACCGGGTCGGTGTAGGCGCTGGGTTTCTTCACCTGGTAGACACTGACCGTGTGCGCGAAGGTGCCCAGGTCGAGCTTGGCGCCCAGCTCGTACTGCTTGGTCTGGTACGGCGCCATGATCGCGCCCGCGTTTCGCGCGTTGTCCGGGGCGATACCGCCCTGGCTCAGGCCTTCGATGTAGTTGCCGTACAGCGACAGCTCGTCGGTGACCTTGACCAGCAAGGCCGTGGCCGGCGATACCCGGCTTTCATCGTAGGCCTTGGAAGTACGCTGGTGGCTGCCGTCGTAGTTCGACGCGCGCACGTTCTGGTGACGTGCGCCCACGGTCCACTGCACCTTGTCATCGAGGAACGACATCGTGTCGAGCAAGGCTTCGCTGCTCAGCCGGGCGCGCATGCGCGAGGTGACGTTGCCGTATGCGCCGATCTCCGGGCGCGGGCCGTAGTCCAGGTTGTAGTAGTTGGTGAGGATGCGCGTTGGCAGGCGCTTGTCCTTGAAGCTGTTCTCGGAGTCATAGCGGGTGGCCGCCAGCGACCAGGCGTGGTCCACGGGGCCGGTAGCGAAACGCCCGCGCAGGCCGACTTCGCCGGACCTCTGCTCGCCATCACGGGCCGAGCGGATCGGCGTGGCGGCGATGTCGCCGGCATCGTTGAGCAGCATGCCGCTGGTCATCAGCGCGTTGTAGCCCCCTTCCCTATGGCCCCAGCCGGCAAAGGCGGTGAGCGAGTCGTTGAGGTCGTACTCGCCGCGCAGCACCACGGTGTCGGTGTCATTGACGGTGTAGGCCCACTCCGGGGCCAGCGAATGATCGCCCTTCTTGGCCTTGGGCAGGTGGGTCACCCCTGGGCTGATCGAAGAGATGCCGAAATAGTTGACCCCGTCCATGCGCTCGCGCTGGTGGTAGTAGTCCAGCGACGCCCTCGCCCGCTCGCCGCGCCAGTCCAGGGCCAGCGACGACAGCTGCATGCGGTGCTGCTGGTCGTCCACCGGGGTGTCGCCGTCGCGGTAGACGCCGTTGAAGCGCACGCCGAACTGCTTCTGGTCGCCGAAGCGGCGGCCGATATCGGCATGCATGCCGGCCAGTCCGTCGGACTCGTAGGAAGCGGTCAGCCGGGCCAGGGGCTCGTCGCCGGCACGCTTGGGCACGATGTTGATGCTGCCGCCGACGCTGCCGTCAGGCGGCATGCCGTTGAGCAGCGCCGATGGGCCCTTGAGCACTTCGATGCGCTCGGCAAGCTCGGTGGAGCCGCGCATGTTCGGCGCCATGCTCGGCAGGCCGTTGAAGGTGATGTCGTTGCCGGTGCTGTAGAGGCCTCGGATGAAGAAGGTCTCGAAGATGCCGCGCTTGCTCGGCACATAGACCGACGGATCGGTGGCGCCGATCACCGAGCCGATGTCCTGGGCCTGGCGGTTCTCGATGTATTCCTTGGTGTAGCTGATGGCGTTGAACGGCGTTTCGCTGAAGTCCTTGTTGCCCATCAGCCCGAGCCGGCTGCCCGAGCCGACCTGGCCACCGGCATATTCCGGTGGTGGAGCGCCCAGCGAATCACGGGTGTCCTGTACCAACGTTTCCGGCAGGGTCAGGCCCTCCTCCTTCACATCGGGTGTCTGTTGCTGCGCCGAGGAAGTGGGGCGTGGCGGTTGCGCGAAGGCGTTGCCGGCGATGGCGGCCATGCCCAGCAGCACGGCCATGCGCAAGGCCCTGTGGAGCAGGTTCGGGGCCAAGGGATGTTGCAGTGGAGACATGAGGGATTCCTTTCGGGACGAAATGGTAATGTTTCTCATTAGTCATTCCGTACGAGTCGGCGAATCCCTCAACAGAAATCACAGTCATTTGGCCACTATCCGTGTAGGAGCGGCCTTGTGCCGCGAAAGGGCTGCATGGCAGCCCCAGGGTTTTAGCGTTGACATAAAGATCGCCGGGGCCGCTTTGCGGCCCTTTCGCGGCACGAGGCCGCTCCTACAGGGGGGAGCAAATGGCAGGATCAGCCCTGATACCCCTTCACCACCTCGTCCGCCACCCGCTCCAGGCAGGTCACGCTGGCGGTGCACAGGTACCAGGTCTGTGGATCGACGAACACCACATGGCCGTTTTTCCACGCCTTGGTCTGGCGCAGCAGCGGGTTGTCCAGGGTCTCGCGGTCCAGCGCGGCGCGACGCTCCATCACCGCGGTGCGGTCGATCACGTAGAGGATGTCCGGGTCGGCCTGGTGGATGAACTCGTTGGAAATCGGCTGCCCGTGCAACCCGGCCTGCATGTCGTCGCTGGCCGGCTTGACCCCGAGGGTGTCGAAGATGAAGCCGTAGCGCGAACGCACGCCATAGGCGGTGAACGCGCCGTTGTTGTGCAGCACCACTAGCGCCTTCTCCGGGCGCCCGTCGGTGACCTGGCGTACCTGGGCCACCTTGGCGTCGATGCGCGCGGCGGTTTCCCGGGCACGGTCTTCCTTGCCGAGGATCCGGCCGACGGTCAGCAGGTGCTGCTTGGCAGTCTCGATAACGTTGCCCTGGTGGTTGTCCATGTCGATGTCGTAGTGCACCGTCGGGGCGATCTGGCTCAGCTCCTGGTAGCTCTGCGCCTGCAGCGGCGAGATCAGGATCAGGTCGGGCTTGAGCGCATGCAGGCGCTCCAGGTTGGGCTGGATGGTGGTGCCGACATCGGCCACCTTGGGGTCGTCGCGGTACTTGGCCAGGAAGCCCGCCACATAGTCCTTGGCGATGCCGACCACCGGCGCGCCGAGCTGGTCGAGGGTGTCCAGCTCGCTCATGTCGAAGGCCACCACGCGCTGCGGCTGGTGTTCGACCAGCGTGGTGCCCAGGGCATGCTCGACCTTCACCGGGGCGTAGTCGGCGCTGGCGGCGCGCGCCTGGGCCGGCGGGGCCTGGTCGCAGCCGGGCAACCCGGCCGCCACGGCGGCGGCCAGCAGTATCTTGCAGATTCCGTTCATACCAGCTCTCTCGATAGTGATGGGTTGAAGTAGTTGCAGACGAAACCGTGCGCGCTGGGCAGGATCTCGAAGGCCAAACCGAACAGCGCGCGCAGGTTGGCCTGGGTGACCACCTCGGCGACCGTCCCGTGGCTGTGCACGGCGCCGCCCTTCATGGCGACGATGTGGTCGGAATAGTTGGCGGCGAAGTTGATGTCGTGCACCACCAGGATCACCGTGCGCCCCTGCTCGTCGCAGAGCCTGCGGATCGCCTGCATGATCTGCACCGCGTGCTTCATGTCGAGGTTGTTCAGTGGCTCGTCGAGCAGCAACAGGTCGGTGCGCTGGGCGATGGTCATGGCCAGGAAGGCCATCTGCCGCTGGCCGCCGCTGAGTTCGTTGAGGTAAGCCCCGCGCAGGGGTTGCAGCCCCAGGAAATCCAGCGACTCGTCGATCACCTGCTGGTCGTCGGCGGTCAGCAGGCCGCGGCTGTATGGGAAGCGGCCAAAGGCGACCAACTCCTCGACGGTCAGGCGCAGGTTGAAGTCGAGCACCTGGCGCAAGGTGGCCACGCGTCGGGCGTAGTCGGCGATGGCGATGCGGCCGATGTCCTGGCCGTCGAGCAGAATCCGCCCGCGATTGGCCGGCAGCAGCCGGGCGATGCACATCAGCAGCGTGCTCTTGCCGGCGCCGTTGGGGCCGATCAGCGAGGTGACCTGGCCTGCGGGAAACGCCAGGCTCACATCGTCGAGCACGGTCTTGTCGCCGTAGGCCTTGTGCAGGTGTTCGAGGGTGATCATGGGGTGCCTCGGGTGCGGACCATCAGCGCGAGGAAGTACGCGCCGCACACCAGGTTGACGAGAATGCTGACGCTGGTCCGGTAGTTGAACAGGTGCTCGACCAGCAACTGGGCGAGCAGAAACATGCCGATGGCCACTGCACAGGCCAATGGCAGGGTGACCTGGTGCCGGGCGCTGCGCGCCAGGGCGTAGGCGATGTTGGCGACGAACACGCCCATGAACGCGGTCGGCCCCACCAGGCTGGTGGACACCGCCACCAGCACGGCGACCAACGCCATCTGCAGGCGCAGGCAGCGGCCATGGTCCAGGCCCAGGGCGATGGCCTGGTCGCGTCCCAGCGCCAACACGTCGAGCACCCGCGTGCCGCGCGCCACCAGCACTGCCACCGCCGCCACCAGCAGGCCCGAGTACAGCACCTGGGTCGGCTGGGCGCGGTTGAAGCTGGTGTAACCCAGGCTCTGCAGGATGGAGAATTCTCCCGGGCTGGTCTTGAGCTGGATGAACTGAGTGAAGGTGCCCAGCACCATGGTCAGCACCAGGCCCAGCAGCAATAGGCGGTAGACATCACCCCGCCCCTCGCGCAGCAGCCAGCGCTGCAGCAGCCACGAGTAGCCCAGCATCAGCGCGATCGACAGCAGTGCGTTGCCCTGGGCGCCCAGCAGCGTCACGCTGGCGGTGCCCAGCCACAACACCAGCAGGGCCTGGAACAGCAGGTAGATGCCTTCGTAGCCCATGATCGCCGGGGTCAGCACGCGGTTGCCGGCCAGGGTCTGGAAGATCACCGAGGACACGGCGATGCACACCCCGGCGACAATGATCGCGCCCAGACGCACCAGGCGCTTGGGGATCACGTAGCTGAAGTCCAGGCCCGAGCCCAGCAACAGGAACGCCAGCGCCAGGGCCGGCAGCAGCAACCAGGCGGCGCGACGCATCATTTGCACTTCCACAGGATCAGCAACAGGAACAGCACACCGCCGACACTGCCGGCGGTCAGGCCAATGGGCACCTCGTAGGGATGGATCAGCAGCCGGCCGAGGATGTCGCAGGCCAGCAGCAGCGCCGCGCCGCACATGGCGACGATGGGCAGGGTGCGCTTGAGGTTCTCGCCGTAGCGCAGCGCCACCAGGTTCGGCACCACCAGGCCGACGAAGGGGATCGCGCCCACGGTGATCACCGTGGCCGACACGGTCACCGCCACCAGCACCAGGCCGAGGATGGCGGTGGCCGCGTAGTTGAGTCCGAGGCTGGTGGCCATGCCCTCGCCCATGCCGAGCACGGTGAAACGCTGGGCGTACAGGTAGGTGAGCACGACGATCGGCAGGATCAGGTAGATGATCTCGTAGTTGCCCTCGATCACCCGTGAGAAGTCGCCCAGCAGCCAGCCCTGCATGCTCTGCAGGATGTTGTGGCGGTAGGCGTAGAATTCGGCGATGGCGCTGAGCAGGCTGCCGTACATCAGCCCGATCACCGGCACCAGCACCAGGTTGGTGAAGCGGATGCGGCGGATGATCGCCACATACACCAGGCTCGCCAGCAGGCAGAACACCAGGGCGAACAGCATGCGCCCGGTGGCGCCGGCCCCGGGCAGCACGGTCAGGGCCACCAGGATGCCCAGCTTGGCCGCGTCGAGTCCGCCGCAGGTGGCCGGCTCGACGAAGCGGTTGCGCACGATCTGCTGCAGGATCACCCCGCAGATCGACAGGCCGACACCGGTCAGCACCAGCGCCGCCAGGCGTGGCAGGCGGCTGGCGGTGAGGGTCAGCCAGGCATCGTCGCTGGCCGACCACAAGGCCGACCAGGACATCTGGCTGGCCCCGACCATCAGTGAAACGCCACACAGCAGCAACAACAGCGTTGGCAGCAGCACCCGAGTCAAGCGGTCACTCCATCACCTGCCGCCTCGCCGATACGCCAGCCCTTGGCGGCCCGGCGCTGCTCGAGGAAGTGCGCGTACAGCCCACCTTCGGCAGCCAATTGGGCATGGGCACCCTGCTCGCGGATGCGCCCTTGGTCCAGCACCACGATCTGATCGGCCATGGCCACCGTCGACAGCTGGTGGGCGATGACGATCAGCGTGCGCTTGCCGCGAAGCCGTGCCAGCGCCTCGGCGACGGCCACCTGGTTCTCGGCGTCCAGCGCCGCGGTGGCCTCGTCGATCAGCAGGATCGGCGCGTCCTTGATCAGCGCCCGGGCGATCGAGATGCGCTGGCGTTCGCCGCCGGACAGCCGTGCACCGCCCTCGCCCACCGGCGTGTGCAAGCCTTCGGGCAGGCGTTCGAGGATCTCCTGCACCCCGGCCAGCCGCGCCGCCTCGAGCACCTCGGCCTCGCTGGCGTCGGGTTTGCCGAGGCGGATGTTGTCGGCGATGCTGCCCTGGAACAGGTAGGCGTCCTGGAAGATCTGGCTGATCTGCCCGGCCAGCTGTTCGGCGGACATCTGCCGCACATCCACCCCGCCGACCTTGACCCGGCCCTGGGTGACATCGAAGAAGCGGGCGATCAGGCGCACCAGGGTGGTCTTGCCCGAACCCGACGCGCCGACCAGCGCGGTCATGCTGCCGGGCGCGATGTCCAGGTTGACCTCGCGCAGCACCTCGGGTTGATCATCGCCGTAGCGGAAACCGACCTGCTCCAGCTGCACCGAACCGTCGACCGGCGCCTGCGGTGCGGCGGGCTCGGGCAGCGGCTCGACGGCCAGCAGCTCGGCCACCGCCTGCAACTGGCCACGGGTGCCGCGCAGCACCTCGCTGTAGCCGGCCACATCCAGCAACGGGTCGATGAAGCGGGTCGCCAGTACCAGCGCGACCAGGGTGGCGATCACCGCCGCGTTGTCGAAGGCGGCACCGGCCTGCTCGCCGAGCCACAGCGTGGCGACCACCAGCAAGGCGGCGAAGCTGGCCTGCACCGCCCAGACATTGAGCACCGACGACAGCGCCGAAAGCTGGATCAGCTTGCGCGCCGCCTGCTGTTGCTGGGCCACGGCCTGCTCCAGGAAGCGCGTGCCGCCCTGCTCGCCATTGAAGGCGCGCAGCACCGACTGCGCCTGGGCGAACTCGACCATGCGCTGGCTGGTCTGCGCGGTGTCGCGCTGGTAGCGCTGGTCGGCGCGCTGGCCCAGGCGCATGGTCGCCAGCATCACCAGGGCCATCAGCGGCAGGCTGACCAGGGCCACCAGGCCCAGGCGCAGGTCGACCAGCATCAACGCGACGAGGATCACCAGCGGCGTCACCACCCCGGTGAACAGCGGCGTGAACACATGGGCCGGTAGTTGCGCGATCTCCATCATGCCCTGGGTGGTGACGTGGCTCAGGCGCGCGGTGTTGGCGGCGCTGAACCAGCCCACCGGCAGCGTGCCGACATGCTCGCCCAGGCGCTGACGGCCACCGCGCAGCACCGCGATACCGACGGCGATGCCGGCCTTCTCCACCCGCCGGCGCAGGTACCAGCACACCACCACGCCCAGGGCCAGCAGGGCCAGCCACTGACCGGCGGCCTCCAGCTGGTTGCCCAGCAGGTGGCGCAGGATCGGCACCAGGGTGACGATGGTCAGCCCGCAGAGCACGCCATACACCAGTGCCAGGCGCAGGTAACGGCGCAGGAACACGGCATCGGCGCCGAGCAGTCGAACGAAAATCCCCAGCATGATCAGTGCTCCTCCACCTGCGCGATCGTCCGCGCGTTCGCATAACCTCCGGCAGCCCACAAGCGGGCGTACAGGCCGCGCCGGGCCAGCAGTTCGTCGTGATTGCCGCGCTCGGCGACCGTGCCCTGGTCCAGCACCAGGATCTGGTCGGCGTGCATGACCGTGTCCAGGCGGTGGGCGATCACCAGCAGCGTGCGGCCTTGGGCGAAGCGCGACAGCGCCTGTTGCAGCTTGACTTCGTTCTCGGCGTCGGCCGCCGCGGTGGCTTCATCGAGCACCAGCACCGGCGGGTCGAGCAGCACCGCGCGGGCGATGCTCAGCCGTTGCAGCTCGCCACCGGAGAACTGCACGTCCTCGCCGATCACCGCGTCGTAGCCGCGTGGTTGGGCAAGGATGCGCTCGTGAATATTGGCGATCCGCGCCGCCGCCTCTATCTGCTCCTGGCTCGCCGAAGGCCGGCCCAGGGCGATATTTTCGCGCACGCTGGCATGGATCAGCCGCACGTCCTGCAGGACGAAGCCGATGCGTCGGTACAGCTGGGCGCTGTCGATCTGGCGCAGGTCGACGCCGCCCAGGCTGATGCGCCCGGCGCTGGGGTCGAAGAAGCGCAGCAGCAGGCGCGCCAGGGTCGACTTGCCGGCACCCGAGGCGCCGACCACTGCGGTCACCGTGCCGGGCTCGAGGGTGAACGACACCTCGCTCAGCACCGGATTGCGCGGATCATAGTGATAGCCCAGGCCCTGCACTTCGATCCGCGCATCGGCCGGCAGCTTGCCGGCGCCCTGGCCGTCGGTCTCCAGCACCGGCGTGCGCAGCAGCGCCTGCACGCGCTGGGCGGCGCCGGTGGCGTTGTTCAGGTCGTGGGTGATGTAGGCCAGCAACAGCAGCGGTGCGCAGATGCCCGGTGCCACCAGGGCGAACGGCAGCACCTGCACCGGGGTGATCCAGCCCAGGCCGACGAACAGCGTGCCGAACGCCAGGACCACGCCGAGCACCGACACCGGGGCGATCATCGCATTGGCGTTGGCCATGGCGCTGACCAGCGGCCGGGTGAAGTCGGTGAAGGCCGCGGCGAAGGCGTCCACCGCCTCGCGGTAACTGCCATGGGCCTTGCGCTGGCCACCGAAGGCCTTGACCACCGGGATGCCGTTGACGAACTCGACCACTGCCTGGTTGATCCGCCCCATGCCGGCGCCGAAGGCCTGCATGTTGCGGGCGCTGGCCTGGTGGGCGCGGGCGAAGAACAGGAAGAACAGCGGGAACGGCAGCATCGACACGATCGCCATGCGCCAGTCCATGGCGAACAGGTAGATGATCGAGGCCAGCACCGCCCCGGCGCTGCGCCCCAGGGTGGTATAGAAGTGCGCGGTGAGGCCGTGCAGGATGCCGATGTCGTCCTGCATGGCCTGCTTGACCTCGCCCGAGGCGCGGCTGGTGAACCAGCCCAGCGGCACCCGCGCCAGCCGGCGGATGATCGCCAGGCGCAGCGTGCCGGTGATGTGGTTGTCGGCCAGGTGCGCGACCAGGTCGCCCAGCGAGATCAGCGCCATGCCGGCGAACAGGCAGCCCAGCCCCACGGCGATGACCGGCCAGGCCTGGTCGAGGCCCTGCCCACCGGCCAGGGCCAGCCGGGCGACTTCGGCGATGGCCGCCAGCGGCGCCAGGGTCAGCATGGCGCCCAGGGCGGCGAGCAGCCCGGCGACGATCAATCGGCCGCGTATCGGCGCAAGCACCGCGGCGACCGGTCCACGGGCGGACGGGTCCGCCACCCCTTGTTCAACACTCATGAATGCTCCTTTTCAGCACGAGGCGCGGGCCGGGCCGTCCCTGGGGCGCCCTGCCCGCATGTCCTTCTCAACCTGTATTCCGCACGAGGCGGGCAAACCCGCAAGAAAATCTGCGCGCCCTCAGGCGCCGCCCAGCCGATAGCGCCTGCAGGTGCGCAGGCCGGCGGCGATGTACTTTTCCACCGAGGACACCGAAACCCGCAGCTCGTCGGCGATGGCGCGGTGGGCCATGCCGTCGAGGCGGCACAGCAACAGGGCCTGGCGCGCCTTGGGCGAGTGCCGCTGCAGGGCGCTGTCGATCGCAGCCAACGCTTCGACCACCAGCGCCCGCGCCTCCTCCGACGGCACCCGTGGCTCGGGCAGCAGGCCATGGTCTTCGAGGTAGCGGTTTTCGCGCTGGCGACGGCGGTACAGGTCGATGACCTTGCCGTTGGCGATCTGCGTGAGGTGGCAGCGCGATTGCTCGGCCGTGGGCACCTGGCCCTTGTTCATCAGGTGCAGGTAGATGTCGTGGGCCAGGTCCGCCGCATCCACCGAGTTGCCGAGCTTGCGCCGCAGCAGGTCGCACAACCAGCCGTGATGATCTTGATACAGCTGGTGCAGCTGCTGACGAAGCGCGAACGTTCCGTTGTCCACGGTACCTCTCCCTGAGCGTGGTGCATTCCAGACGGCTTGCTTTGACGTGCGCCAATCTAGATGATAATTATTTGCATCTTTCACACCATAACGAATCCCCGGGATTCACGCAATGCACCCTGGTGGTGCAACCCCTCCGCGCGGCCACTCACCGCGATCCATGGATGGCAGTGAAGGCCGACGCGGGCCTTGAACGATCGAACAGCAGGAAGCTAGCTATGTTGGAACGCAACACCACCCCACCCTCGCCGCAGGCCCTGGACGAACACGAGGAACTCGCCTGGTTCGCCCAGCAGCAACAACCCGAGCAGTTGCACCGGCAACTGGGTGCCTGGCGCCTTGGCCCCCAAGCCGACCTGTCGTTGCTGGCCCTGGCCGTGCAGGCGGTGGTCGAGACCACGCCGGGCCTGAACAGCCGCTACCACTTCAGCGACGACGGCGACCTGTACAAGACCCAGGAACCCGGCTGGTACCCGTGCCTGCGCATCGAGCGCAGCGCGGCCGAGGGCATGGACGCCCTGCTGCGGACGCGCCAGGCGGCGCCCTGGGATTCCACCACGCAGCCGCCGTTCCAGGCCCTGCTGCTGGCCGGCGACCAACAGGCCGCGCTAGGCCTGCTCTGCCATGCGGTGCTGGGCCAATCACCACAAGCCCTGCTCGAACGCATCCGCGCCGAATACGACGCCCAGGCCAGCGACCAGCCATTGCAGCTCGAGCCGCTGTCCCAGGCGCCCTCGACGGACATCGCGCAACGCATTCTCGACGCGTTCCGCCAGGCATTGGCGGAGCCTGGCATGGCCCTGGACGACGATTTCTTCGACATGGGCGGCCACTCGCTGCTGGCCACCCGGATCATCGGTCGCTTGCAGGGCGAGCACGGCATCGAACTGCGCTTCAGCGACTTCTTCGCCTCGCCCAGCGCGTCGGCACTGGCCACCCGCGCCAAGCTGAGCCAAGGGCAAGCCAACCAGGCCAGCGATCAGGCCGGGGATATCCAGCAGGCGCCGATGGCCCTGGCCCAGGCGTCGTTGTGGCGCGCCTGCGCGGCCTTCGACTACGGCACCAGCTTCAACCTGCCCTTTGCCCTGGACTTCCACGATCCGGTGGACGAGGTATTGCTGCAACAGGCCTTCAGCGACCTGCTGGAGCGCCATGCCAGCCTGCGCACCACCTACCATGGCGAAGGCGACAGCGCCTGCCAGCGCATCGTGCCGCCCGCCGAACTGAGCCGCTACAAGTGGTTCTGGAACAGCGCCGAGAGCACCGGCGCGAGCCTGGCCCGCGAGGCGAAGCACCGCTTCGACCTGGCCCGCGAGCTGCCGCTGAGGCTGCGCCTGCTGCGTGATCCGCACAGCGGCCACCAGGTGCTGTCGTTCCTGGTCCACCACATGGCCATCGACGAGTGGTCGCTGAACGTGATCATGGCCGAACTGGCCGAGGCCTACCTGGCCCGCGCCCAGGACCGGGCGCCGCAATGGCCGGCGGCGGCGCGGACCTTCCACGAGTTCGCCCTCGCCCAGAGTGCCCAGGGTCCGAACCCGCGCCACCTGGCGTACTGGACCGAACTGCTGCGCGACGCCACCCGCGGCCTTGCCCTGCCCGCCTGCGACGACGCCCCGCTGCTGCCCGTCGACCAGGCGACCACCCGCGCCCGCTGGCTGGAACTGCGCCCCGAACCCGGCGTGCTGGAGCAACTCGGTGCCAGTGCCCGGCAGCACCAGTCGTCGCTGTTCAGCGTGATCTACACCGCCATCGCCCTGTCGCTGCACAAGCTCGGCAACCTGTCGGACCTGGTGATCGGCACCTCGGCCTCGGGGCGTACGGATCCGGCGTTCTTCGACACCGTCGGCTACTTCACCACCATGGTCGCCCACCGCGTGCAGTTCGCCCCGGAGCAGTCGCTGGGCGAGCTGCTGGGCGATGTGACGCGGATGATCAACGACTCGATGGCCTATGCCGACGTGCCCATGGAGACCATCCAGCAGGCGCTGGGCATGACGCCCGCCGAGGGGCTGATGTTCGATGTGTACGTGCAGATCCACGCCAACAACGCCCTCAATGGCGCCCTGCGCACGCCCGAGGGCCAGGTGATCCGCTACAAGCAGATCGACCCGGACAAGAGCGAGTCGATGTTCGGCCTGCAGTTCGAGATCATGGAGGATGTGTTCGACGGCCAGCGCTCGCTGCGCCTGGTGGTCACCTACCGCAGCGATCGCTACAGCGGTGCCCAGGTCGAGCGCCTGTGCGCGATGATTTCGGCGGCGTTTGGGGTATTTGCCGAGGTGGATGCCGGCCGGCGGGCGCTGGGCGACGTGGAGTTGTAGCACCCCGGGGGCGCTTTGCGCCCCTTTCGCGGCGCAAGGCCGCTCCTACAGAGAGGTACGCGTTCCCCTGTAGGAGCGGCCTTGTGCCGCGAAAGGGCTGCAACGCAGCCCCATGGCTCAGTCCTGCGGCAACCCATAGCGCTGGAACGACGACCGCTGCGGCACCCGGTAATGCGCCCGGCCCAGCAACTGGTTGAGGATCACCGCATTGCGCACCGGCCCCAGCCCCAGGTCCGGCGAACCGACGCCATGCTGGAAGATCTCCGCATTCTGCACGAACACCCGGCCACTGCCGCCATCGCAGCGCTGCGCGGTGAAATCCTCGCCGACGATGCAGTCGCCGTGCGCGTCGGTGGCCAGCACCGTGCCCTTGAGCTGCTCGAACCACTGCGGCCAGGCATGGGCATAGCCGGTCGCCGCGACGATCGCATCGGTTTCCAGGGTCGCTCGCTGGTCCAGCTGACGGTGGTGGAAGGTCATGCGCAGGCCCGCCGAGCTCAGGTCCTCGACCGTCTCCACCTCGCAGCTGGACAGCAGCGTCAGACCCGGTTCGCGCCCGCCGATGGAGCGTTCGTAGATCAGGTCGTAGATCGCGCCGATGGTGGAGAAACTGATGCCTTTGTACAGCAGGCCCTGCTCGGCCACGATCTCGCGGCGCTTGTCCCGGTCGAGGGTGTGGAAGTAGTTCATATAGGCCGGGGTGAAGCATTCCTGGCCGAGCTTGGAGTATTCCATGGGATGGAAGCCCTCTGAACGGGTGATCCAGTGGATCGAAGCCCCCGCCTCCACCTGCTCCGGCGTCAGCGCATTGAACAGGGCCAGCACGCACTCCGCCGCGCTCTGTCCGGAGCCGACCACCACCACGCGCCGGCACTGCTCCAGTTCGCCCTGGCGCTTGCCGAACTCCGCCGAGTGCAGCACCGGCGCCTGGCTGCGGGTGCGCGCCCAGGCCGGCAGCCACGGCCGGGTGCCGACGCCGATGGCCAGGTCGCGGCTGCTGTAACGCCGCTCCAGGCCCGACACCGACACGCTGTCGATGACGAAGCGCTCGCTGCCGCCATCGTAGCGCACCCCGGTGACCTCCTCGCCGAAGTGGCAGGCCGGCAGCTGGCGCGCGGCCCAGCGGCAATAGTGATCGTATTCGCGTCGGGGCACTTGGAAGTGGTCGTAGTAGTAGAACTGGAACAAGCGGTCGTGCTGGTGCAGGTAGTTGAGGTAGCTCAACGGGTGGCACGGGTCGGCCAGGGTCACCAGGTCAGCGAGGAACGGCACCTGCAAGGTGGTGCCCGGCAGCAGCAGGCCCTCGTGCCAGCGGAATTCCGCCTTGCGTTCGAGGAACGCGCAGCGCAGGTCCGGGTGGCGCGACAGCAGCGCGGCCAGGCCCAGGTTGAACGGTCCGACGCCGATGCCGGCGATGTCTACGGTTGCTATGTCCATATGCTCGATGATTTCCCAAAAACTACGGATGGCGTCCTGGGCCAGGCCCAGGGCGGTTGATTCAGGCAGGCGTGGCGGCAAGCAGGCGCTCGACGTCTTCGACCGTGCGGCACGCCAGCAACTGTGCGGGCGACAGGCGCACCGCGAAGGCCTCGCCCAGGCGTGCCGCCAGGGGTTTGAGGTGCTGCGGCCGCAGGCCCATGGCGAGGAAGTCCAGGGCCGGCTGCGTGGCACCGAGCACCTGCTGGTAGATCGCCAGCACCTGGGCGCAACGCTGCGGATCACTGGGCGTCGCTGCCGGCGCCTGCTCGGTTTCGCCTTCCAGCAACGTGCGGGCGCGACGACGGTCCGGCTTGCCGTTGGCCGTCAACGGCAACTCGGCTACCTCGACGAAGCGCGTGGGCACATGGGACTGCGCCAGCAACGCCCGGGCATGCTCGCGTAGCGCCACGGCGCCGGGTGGCGCGCCGTGGCGCCGCACATAGAGCGCACCGATGCAGGCCTCGCCCTGTTGTGTGTCGCCATAGTCCACCACCAGCACCTGCTGCATCGCCGGATGGCGGATCAGCTCGATCTCGATGTCCGGCAGCGATACGCGCACGCCGCGCACCTTCACATAGCCATTGACCCGGCTGTCGAACAGCAGCACCCCGTCCTCGCGGTAGCGGCCTCGGTCGCCGGTGCGGAAGGCCCTTACCGATGTACCGTGCTCGTCGAGCACGCTGACGAAGTCGTTCTGCACCAGCTCACCCTCCTGCAGGTAGCCCAGGGCCAAGCCCATGCCACTGGTGTGGATACGCCCGGCGACGCCCTGCGGGCAATGCTCGCCGTGCTCGTCCAGCAGCCAGTAGCGGTTGCCCGGCAATGGGCGTCCATAGGGCACCCTGGCGCGGTCCTGGTCGCCGATCTCGTGCCAGATGCTCCAGATGGTGGTCTCGGTCGGCCCGCCCAGGGACACCAGCCGCGCCGCCGGCAACTGCTCGCGCAGCTCGGTGATCACCGCCGGCTTGATGTAGTCGCCGCCCTGGGCCAGCAGGCGCAGGCTGCGCAAGCCATCGCCCTGGCGGCAGGCCAGGAGCATTTCGAGGATCGCCGGCACCGAGCACCACAGGCTCACGCCGTGCTGCCTGACCAGCTGGTTCCAGCGCAACGCGTCCTTTTCCTCGCCGGGCTCGGGCAGCACCAGCGCCGCCCCGGCGCAGAGGCTGCCGAACACGTCGAACACCGACATGTCGTGGTGCAGCGGGGTCACCGAGATGAACACGTCATCGCGGCTGACCTGCCACTGCGCCAGCGTGCTGCCGATGACGTTGGCCGTGGCGCGGTTGTTCAGCACCACGCACTTGGGCTTGCCGGTGGTGCCGGAGGTGTAGAGGTAGTAGGCCGGCGCGGTGCTGGCCGACAACGCCGCCAGGCCCGTCAGGTCCAGGGCGGCCGGCTGGCTGGCCAGCAGTGGCGCGACGGAGTCGACCACCAGCGCCGACTGGCAGTTGTCCAGCAGGTAGCGCAGGCGCTCCTCGGGCGCCGCCGCGTCGATCGGCACCCAGACCAGCCCGCCCAGGGCGCAGGCCAGGGTCGTCATGGTGTGCTCAGGGCCGCGCGGCAGGCAGATCGCGACCACTTGGCCAGGCTGCAGGCCACGGGCCTTGAAAGCCTGGGCGATGCGGGCGACGCCCTCGCCCAGTTCGGCGTAGCTGATCCGCCGCTCGCCGTGCAGCAAGGCGATGCGCCCATTATCCGGGCCGAACAGGTTGTGGGCGATGCTGCCGAGGAAATCGACAGGTTCAGCCTGCGCCTCGCTGCTGTTCAGGCGATAGTGACCCAGGTCGATGAACTGCCGTGCCTGGACTTCGAACGCGCCCTGCCCGGCCAGTTGCGCCACCGCCTGGCCAAAGGCTGCGAGCAACTGCCCGACCCAGCGGCCATCGAGCGCTTCGCGGGCATAGTCGATCTCGAATGCCAACCCTCCTTCGGCGGTGTTGCAGAAACGGATGTCCATGGCCACCTGGGGCGTCTGGGTCAGGCCCGCGCTCAAAGTCATCGGAGCATCGACCGCGCCCACCGGCCAGGACAGGCCATTGGTCAACACCACCGGCAGTGCCGGGCCCGGGCCGTTGCTGTCGTACAGCAGGCGAGCCAGATCCACGCCGGAAAACGCCAGGTGCTGCAGCCCCTCCAGCACGTCGGCCTGCAGGCGCTTGGCGCGCTCGACGAGTGTGGGCAGGCGGTGTTGCCAGTCGAGGGCGATGAAGCTGGAACGGTTGGCGAACGCGCCGTCCTGTGGCGGCGCCACCGGCACCGCCACGCACAGGCTGCCCTCGTCGAGCCAGTGGCCGAGCACTTCCAGTACCACGGCCATGATCGTCGAGTTCTTGAACAGCCCCTCACGTGCACCGGCGCGGCTCAACGTCTTGAACACCGCGGCCGGGATCACCTGGCGCTGGCGTGCGTATCGGGCCACGCCGACCTTGTCCAGGGCGCAGCGCCACGGCAGCCGTGGCGCGCCATCGACCTCCGCCAGCTTTGACTTCCAATACTCGGCATCGACCTTGCGCACCTCGCTCTGGTCGACGACAGCCGCCGTCGGCTCGCTGGCGGTCAGCGGCTGGCAATGCCCGTCGAACAGCTCGACCATCAGGGTGGCGATGGAGCGTCCATCGAGGATCAGCGCATCGAAGCGCACGAACACCACCAACTCACCCTGTGGCAACTGGAAGGCGGTGACATTCCAGGGCGGCCCGGCCAGGTCGAACAGCGCATGGGCATAAACCTCACGACGGACCTCGAGCTGCGCCTGGGCCTGCTCGGCCGTCAAGGCGTGCAGGTCGATCACCTCCAGGTTGACCTGCACCTGGTCGCTCAACGACTGGGTCAGTGCCTGGGCGTCGATGCGGGTGCGCAGGCTGTCGTGGCGGCGCACCATGTCCGTGAGGCGGCTGCGCAGCAGCGCCAGGTCCATGTGCCCGCGGTACTCGCGAAACTCCTGCATGGCCACGCCGCCCAGCGGCAGGTGCTCGCCACGCCCCAGCAGGTAGGCCTGCTGCAGGGCGTTCAAGGGGCGATCCCGGCTGGCCGCGATCGCCAATGGCTGGTGCAGTACGCTGATGTTGGCAGCCACCGCCACAGCCAGGGCGATGAAGCGCTCGAACAGTGCCCGGACCCAATCCGCCGGCAGTGCGTCCAGGCGCACATCCCAGTTGACCAGCAGGCCGCCGTCGACCTGGGCCACCTGCGCGTCCAGCGCCACCTGCGGACCCTGGGAGATCACCCAGTCCATCGGCCCGAACACCCGGCCCACGCGCTCGGAGAACAGCTCGCCGCCGGGCAGGTCCAGCCCTGCGGTGAACACCACCGGCGCCAGTTGCGGCGTGCCGTGATGGCGCGACAAGTCGCGCATCAAGTCCACACCTGGATAGGCGCTGTGCGCCAGGCGCTCGACCAATTGCCGATGCAGGTCCTTGCACAGCTCGGCAAGGCTGGCGACGCCGGTGAAATCGACATCGACCAGCACCAGGTTGGCGAACTCGCCGACGATCCGTTGCACCGGCTCCAGCACCGGTTCGCGCCAGAACACCGGGACGTTCAGGCGCAGACGGCGATCGCCGGTGTGCTCGCCCAGGGCGGTGGCGAACAGCCCGAGCATCAATGCCGACACGGTGATCCGCTGCGCCCGCGACGCTTGCTGCAAGGCGCGGTACTGGTCGGGTTCGAGGCGGGCGGCGAAGCGCTCGCTGCGCGCCGGGCCAGGGGCAAGCAAGGGCAACGTCGGTGCCGGCGCGATCTGCGCCAGGCGTGCCCGCCACCAGGCGCGGTCGCGGCTGCGAGCGTCGCGCAGGGCGGCATCGGCACGCACCTGGTCCAGCCAGTCGAAGTAGCTCGGCGTGGTCGGCAGCACGGTTTCAGGGGTGTCGTACAGCTGGGCCAGGTCTTCCATCAGCACCCGGAAGCTCGACGGGTCCACCGCGATCATGTCGGTGTCCACATGCAGCCGGGTGGCATTGCCCGGCAACAGGCTCAGGCCGAAGCGCGCACCCTGGCCAGCGCCCAGGTCCAGGCGCTGGTGGCTCCACTGGCGACGTTTCTCCAGCAGGCGTCGCTCCACGGCGGGCCCGTCCAGATCGCTGAAATCCTCCAGCTCCAGCTGGGCGCGCAGCGTCTCGTCGATGCTCTGCCGCCCCTGCCCGTCGATGCGCAGCCTGAGCATCGGATGTGCCCGGTACAGCCCCTCAAGTGCGCCCTCAAGGCGCGCCACATCGATGGCCTGGCCATCGAACTCGGCATACAGGTGCGCGCTGACGCCACCCAGTGCCGCATGTGCATCCCGCCCGATCCAACAGGCGGCCTGCATCGAAGTTAACTCTCTCATCGCTTACCCGCGTAGTTGACAAATCCATGTGTTTCGCGTCCTCATATTTACTAACGAGAATGATTATATTTCAAGGTTTTCTTTCTCACCCATCGGCCAAGGAGGCTACCCATGAAGACAGGCACCCTGCGTTTGCAAGACAGGGACACCGTGCCGCTCAGCCAAGAGGACTCGAGCTTTTCATTTACATCCGGCGACCGCGAGCTGAGCGTCAGCGGCCTGCGCGAGCGGATCGACACCCCGGCCCACGGCAGCCACCTGGCCGGTAGCGCACTGCGGCGCAGCATCGACCAGGCCTTCGAACGCGCCCGCCAGGCCGGGCAGGACAACCCGATCGTGATCGGCGCCATTCCCTTCGACACCACCCAGGCATCCAGTCTGTACGTTCCCCAGGCCTATGCCTGGCAGCAACGCACCGCGGCGCCCGCCCAGGCCGCCGCGCTGCCGGCGCTGCTCAGCGAGGCCAACATCCCCGACGAACACGGTTTCAAGCGCGCCGTGCGCCATGCCATCGTCAACTTCCAGCACAGCGATGTGCGCAAGGCCGTGCTCTCGGTGCAGCGTGAACTGCACTTCGCCGCGCCCGTGGACCCGGCACAGGTGCAGGCCAACCTCAAGGCGCTGAACCGCGAGGGCTACCACTTCCGCGTGCCCCTGGCCGACGGTTCCACCCTGCTGGGGGTAAGCCCGGAGCTGCTGGTGCACAAGCAAGGCACCGCCTTCGTCAGCAATCCGCTGGCCGGCTCCGTGCGACGCATGGCCGACCCCGAGGCCGACCGCGCCAATGCGCAATGGCTGGCGGCGTCGGAGAAGGACCACTACGAGCACCGCCTGGTCACCGAGGACATCGCCCAGCGCATCGGCGAACTGTGCAGCCGACTGCAGGTCCCCGAACGGCCGTCGCTGATCAGCACCGCTGCGTTGTGGCACCTGTCCACCCGCATCGAGGGCGAACTGGCCTCGGCCGATATCGACGCCCTGCAACTGGCCTGCCGCCTGCACCCGACCCCCGCCGTGTGCGGCTACCCCACCGAGCGGGCCCGCCAGCTGATCCGCTTCGTCGAACCCTTCGAGCGCGGCCTGTTCACCGGCATGGTCGGTTGGTGCGACGCCCAGGGCAATGGCGAGTGGGTGGTGACCATCCGCTGCGGCACCTTCAACGGCCAGCGCGTGCGCCTGTTCGCCGGCGCCGGCATCGTCGAGGCCTCCAGCCCCGACACCGAATGGAACGAAGTGCAGACCAAGCTCGGCACCATGCTGCGTGCCTGCGGCCTGGACCATTGACCTCAAACCCGCTTTCCGAGATGCCCATGACCATCGAATTCACCCCCTGGCCCGCGGACCGGGCGCAGCGCTATCGCGCCGCCGGCTACTGGAACGACCAGCCGCTCAGCCAACTGCTGATCGAGCGCGCCGCCGCGCAGCCACAGGCCCCGGCGATCCTCTGCGGCGAACGGCGCATCAGCTACGGCGAACTGGACCGGCGCGCTTCCAACCTGGCCTCGCGTCTGGCCGCCCACGGCCTGGGCCAGGGCGACACGGCACTGGTGCAGTTGCCCAACGTCGCCGAGTTCTACATCGTGCTGTTTGCCCTGTTCAAGGCCGGCATCGCCCCGGTCAACGCGCTCTACAGCCACCGCCAGCACGAGCTGGGCGCCTTCGCCCGGCAGATCCATCCCGCTCTGCTGATCGCCTCGGCCGAGCATGAAGTGTTCCGCAACGACGCGTTCCTCGACGACCTGGCCAAGGAAGGCCTGCGTCCGCAGCTGACACTGATGCTCGATGCCCTCGACGACTGGAGCGCCAGCGCCGATGTGCGCGGCACCCACTACGCGCCAAGCCCCGCTGGCGAGGTGGCGCTGTTCCAGCTGTCCGGCGGCAGCACCGGCACCCCCAAGCTGATTCCGCGCACCCACAACGACTACGCCTACAGCGTGCGGGCCAGCGCGCAGATCTGCGCCCTGGACAGCGCCACGCGCTTTCTCTGTGCCCTGCCCGCCGCGCACAACTACACCCTCAGCTCCCCCGGCGGCCTGGGCGTGCTGCATGCCGGTGGCTGCATCGTCATGGCGGCCAACCCGGAGCCGCTCAACTGCTTCGCCCTGATCGAACGCCATGCCGTGACCATGGCCGCCCTGGTGCCCAGCGCCGTGGCCCTGTGGCTGCAGGCCGCGCCCGGGCACGCGGCCAAGCTGCGCAGCCTGCGCCTGCTGCAGGTCGGCGGCGCCAGCTTCGCCGAGGCCCTGGCCCGCCAGGTCCCCGAGGTATTGGGCTGCCGCCTGCAACAGGTGTTCGGCATGGCCGAGGGCCTGGTCAACTACACCCGCCTGGACGATAGCGACGAGCAGGTGTTCACCACCCAGGGCCGGCCGATCAGCGAGCTGGACGAAGTGCGCATCCTCGACGAGCAGGGCCAGCCAGTCGCCGATGGCGAGCCGGGCATGCTCGCCACCCGTGGCCCCTATACCTTCTGCGGCTACTACAAAAGCCCCGAGCACAACGCCCAGGTGTTCGACCAGGACGGCTTCTACCACTCCGGCGACATCGTCCAGCGCAGCGCCGACGGCAACCTGCGGGTGGTCGGCCGGGTCAAGGACCAGATCAACCGCGGCGGCGAGAAGGTCGCCTCGGAGGAGATCGAGAACCTGATCGTCATGCACCCGGACGTGACCCACGCCGCCCTGGTGGCGCTGCCCGACGACCTGCTCGGTGAAAAGAGCTGCGCCTTCATCGTCTCGCGCAACCCGCAGCTCAAGCCGATCGCCCTGCGCCGCCACCTGATGGGCCTGGGCATCGCCGAGTACAAGCTCCCGGACCGGATCCGGCTGATCGACGCCATGCCGCTGACCGCGGTGGGCAAGATCGACAAGAAGCAACTGCGCGCGCTGCTCGCCGTCGCCCCGACCGCCTGACTGTACAAGGACCCGACATGACCATTCCAACCATCCACGACTATGCCATGCCACAGCGGGCCAGCTACCCGGCCAACAAGACCCAGTGGCAGCCCGAGCCGACCCGCGCCGTGCTGCTGATCCACGACATGCAGCGCTACTTCCTGCGTTTCTACCAGCCCGACGGCGCCCTGCTCACTGCCCTGGTGGACAACCTGTCGCGGCTGATCCAGTGGGCCCGCGAGCAGGGCATCCCGGTGGTCTACACCGCCCAGCCCCATGAACAGCCGCCCGAGGACCGCGCCCTGCTCAACGCCATGTGGGGCCCGGGCCTGCCGGCGGCCAGCCCCGAGCAGCAACCGATCATCGACGCCCTGGCGCCGCAGCCGGGCGACACGGTGCTGACCAAGTGGCGCTACAGCGCCTTCCAGCGCTCCGACCTGCTCGAGCGCATGCGCACCTGGCAGCGCGACCAGCTGCTGATCGGCGGGGTGTACGCCCATATCGGCTGCATGATCACCGCCGCCGACGCCTTCATGAACGATATCCAGGCGTTCCTGGTGGGTGACGCGGTGGCCGACTTCTCCGAGGAGGAGCACCGCCTGGCCCTGAAGTACGTGGCCACCCGCTGCGGCCATGTCACCGACACCGCCGCCCTGCTGACCCAACCCGCGGGCGAGACCACTCGCGACTGGCTGCATGGCCGGGTGCGCCAGATGATCGAGGACGACAGCGACCTCGACCCGCAGGAAAGCCTGATCTTCTACGGCCTGGACTCGCTGCAGGTGATGAAGCTGGCCGCCGAGCTCAAGCAGCGCGGCATCGCCGTCAGCTTCGAGGAGCTGGCCAACGCACCGACCCTGGACGGTTGGTGGTCGCTGGTGCAAGCGCGGGGGGCCGCCTGATGGCCATGGCCCGTTTCACCGGCCGGCGCGTGCTGGTCACCGGCGCCGCCAGCGGCATCGGCCGCTGCGTGGCGCAGCAGTTTCTCGAGGAAGGCGCCGAGGTCATCGGCCTGGACTGCGAGGAGGCCGACGTGCCCTTCGCGCTGCTGCATGTCGACCTGACCGACCCGGCCGACGTGCAGCGGGTCTGCGACCGCCTCAAGGAGCAGGCGCAGTACCTCGACGTGCTGGTCAATGTCGCCGGCGTGCTGCGCCTGGGGCGCAGCGACGAGGTGTCCTGCGAGGACTGGCAGCGCTGCCTGGATGTCAACGTGAGCGCGCCGTTCTACCTGATGCGCCAGTGGACCCCGGTGTTGCGTCGCCAACGCCGCGGCGCCATCGTCAACGTCGCCTCCAACGCCGCCCACGTGCCGCGCCTGAACATGGCCGCCTACTGCGCCTCCAAGGCCGCGCTGGTCAGCCTGAGCCATTGCGTGGGCCTGGAGCTGGCGCCCTACGGCGTGCGCTGCAACGTGGTGTCGCCGGGCTCGACGCGTACGCCGATGCTCGCCGGCATGCTCGGCGACCCGGCGGGCGAGCGCCAACTGGTCGACGGCCTGCCCGGGCAGTTCAAGCTCGGCGTGCCGCTGGGCAAGATCGCCACGCCCGACGACATCGCCCAGGTGGTGCTGTTCCTGGCCTCCGAACAGGCCGGACACGTGACCCTGCAGGATATCGTGGTCGACGGTGGCGCCACCCTGGCCGCCTGAGCCTGATGCGGCACTGACAAGGACTTTCACCCGCACCGCGCTCGGCCCTGGCTGGCCGAGCGCGCACCATGGAGCTGGACATGACATTCTCACCCGCCGACCACAAGCGTCTCGAGGCCTTCTGGCAGTACTGCCTCACCCACCAGTACTTCAATGTCGGCTACCCCGAGTCGGCCGACTTCGACTACAGCCTGCTGCACCGCTTCATGCGCTTTTCCATCAACAACTGCGGCGACTGGAACGAGCCCAGCAACTACCTGCTCAACTCCTTCGACTTCGAGCGCGAGGTGATGCGCTTCTTCGCCGAGCTGTTCCAGATCCCGTTCGAGGACAGCTGGGGCTACGTCACCAACGGCGGCACCGAAGGCAACATGTTCGGCTGCTACCTGGCCCGCGAGCTGTTTCCCGACGCCACCCTCTACTACTCCAAGGACACCCACTACTCGGTGGCCAAGATCGTCCGCCTGCTGCGCATCAAGGCCCAGGTGGTTCAATCCCAGGCCAACGGCGAGATGGACTATGACGACCTGGTCGCGCGGATCACGGCCGACGGTGAACGCCACCCGATCATCTTCGCCAATATCGGCACCACCCTGCGCGGCGCCACCGACAACATCGCCACCATTCAGCAGCGCCTGGCCCAGGCCGGCATCCGCCGCGAGGACTACTACCTGCACGCCGACGCGGCCCTCAGCGGCATGATCCTGCCCTTCGTCGACGCACCCGAGCCCTATTCGTTCGCCGACGGCATCGACTCGATCTGCGTCTCCGGGCACAAGATGATCGGCTCGCCGATGCCCTGCGGTATCGTCGTGGCCCGGCGCGGCAACGTCGAGCGCATCTCGGTGGAAGTCGACTACATCAGCGCCCGCGACCAGACCATCAGCGGCTCGCGCAACGGCCACACGCCACTGATGATGTGGGCCGCCCTGTGCAGCCGGTCGCTCGACGACTGGCGCGCACGCATCCAGCGCTGCCTGGACCTGGCCCAGCATGCGGTGGACCGGCTGCGGGCGGCTGGCATCGAGGCCTGGCGCAACCCCAACTCGATCACCGTGGTGTTCCCCTGCCCCTCGGCCAGCGTGTGGAAACGCCATTGCCTGGCCACCTCCGGCGACACCGCGCACCTGATCACCACCGCCCACCACCAGGACAGCACGCAGATCGACGCGCTGCTCGACGAGGTGATCGCCGACCTCAAGGCCCGCACACGATACCCGCTGCAGGCGCCCCTGGTAGAGGGCCTGGGCAGTCGTACCCGGGTCTACAGCACGGCAGGACTACCTCCGCCGGAGCCGCTGCCGGGCCATGGCAGAGCCGCACGCGACAGCGACCTTGCCCGCTTCAAGGAAAGCGATATCTGAACGCTTGGTCGTCTTTACAACCCTTTACATGTAAGCCATTTCCTACAGCGTACTGCTCCGGGACCTGGCGTGCCGAAAAACAGGGGGCGGGCCTGCCCGCCGCCTCGGCACCTAACCTACGCAACGCGTTGCCGCTTCCTGCCGATGCCCGTTTGACGGCCCCCTGCGTGGCTCTATAGTCCGTTTCCTGCCAGCGCCAAGGATTTGCGCTGGCCTTGGACAAGAACCCGCCATGTACAGGAGTCGCATGATGGCCATGCTCACGGATGACGCACGCTCGCCTCACCCTTCACACCCATCACCCAGCCGCGCCGACCTGCGACGACATCCCCGTCACTGACCCCAGCCCCGCCACGTGCCCGTGACCTGCCCTGGGCGGTCACTGCCTTCGTTCGCCTTCAATAAAGACAAAAGGTGCGTCATGACTGCGACCCGTTCGCCGCAAACGGCCGTTGCGCCGTTGCCGGAAACCGAATCACTGCGCTATCGCCCAGCCAGCCCGGCCGATATCGAAGCCCTCGCCGCGCTGTTCCAGCAGGTCTATGGGCAGACCACCCACCCTTGCCAGAGCCCGGACTATATCCATCACTCGCTGGGCAGCGGGCATCAGCAGTGGTTCGTCGCCGAGGCCCCGGGCCAGCTGCTCGGTTGCTGCTGCATCGCCCGTCGCCCCTGGAACCGCTCGTGGGAAGTCTGCCACGGGGTCATCCATCCCGATGCGCGCAGGACCGGCGCCATCTCCAGCCTGATCCGCCTGGGCTTTGAGACCCACCGGCCCGAGCCCGTGGAACTGGGCTTCTACATCACCCGCAACATCGCAAGCCACAGCGTCATGAACAAGATCCGCCCCGCCGTGCTGGTGGGGCACGACGGCGGCCCGGACACGGTCGACGGCCTGCGCGAATATCACCTGACCGCCATCCAGCCGGTGCTCCAGGCCGGCTTTGTGCATGTCGCGCCCTGGTACGTGACCACCCGCGCCGCCGACTTTGTCCGCCGTCTGCTCTACCCCGCCCTGCGGCTCAGCGTCACCCCCGGCAACTACCCGGACACCTTCCTCAGCGGCCCCACCGGCGCCGAACGCCATGGCCAGCTCAGCTACACCCTCGATCCCCAGGCCGGCGCGCTGATGCTGTCGGGCCAGTGCGGCCGTTGCCCGTCGACCCAGGCCGTGCTGGCGGAGCTGGGCGCGCTGCTGCGCCAGCATGCGCAGGCCGAGTACGTCAGCCTGGTGATCCTGGCCGACAAGCTGGAGCTGCTGGCCAGCCTCCGTCGCCTGGGCTTTGCCATCACCGCCTACCTGCCGGCCTGGCACCTGGAGAACGGCACGCGCTACGACTGCATCCAGCTGGTGTTCCAGGACTTCGACGTGGCGCCGCGCAGCCACGGCTTCGACGACGACATCGCCCGTTTCGACCTGGCCTACGCGCACCTGGCCAACAACCTCTGCAGCCTTCCCACGGCCCCGGCTTCCCGGGCCGCCAGCTAACCGATCGGAGTTTTTGCAAGTGACCAAGGACCAATGGCTTAGTGTAAGAAAACAGATCCCCGACGGCGCCCGGGAACCCTGGACCGTGATGCTCTGGGTCGCCGACCTGCTGTTGTTGGCGGTGGCCTGGAACCTGTGGCTCGCCGACTCCACCGCCTTGCAGTTGCTGGGCCTGGCACTGGCAGGCCTGGCCACCGTGCAGCTCTACCTGATCATGCACGAGGCGACCCACGGCGCCGCCTCGGCCAACCGCCGGCTCAACGACTTCATCGGCCACTGCGACGGCTGGCTGATCGCCTTGCCGTTCCTGGTCCGCCGGCGCTTCCACATGGCCCACCACACCTGGACCGCGCACCCGCTGAACGACCCGGAGAACCGCGGCATGATCGAGCGCTTCTCGGTGATGACGAAAAAACAGGAGCGCACCCTGGAGTTCGTCTGGAAGCACTGGATCCCGATGATCGCCGCCAACCATTTCCTGCTCAACTGGCGCGCGCCGTTCATTGCCCGGGCCAAGGGCGACAGTTCGCCGAGGATTCTCAAGGAGATCCGCTTCGCCCGCCTGTACCTGGCCGGTTACCTGGCGGCGGCCGTGCTGGCCTGGAGCCTGGGGCACCTGCTGGACCTGGTGCTGTTCTACGGGATCACCTGGGTGTTCCTGTTCTTCATGGTCGAGCTGCTCAACCTGCCGCACCACGCCGAGGCGCCGTTGCTGCCGAGGGACGCCGACCGCCTGCAGTTCTGGGAGCAGGATGGGGTGTCCCACGACTGCAAGGACCTGCCGCTGTGGTCGCGCTATGTGATCCTCAACTTCAACCTGCACATCGTCCACCACGCCTTCCCCTCGGTGCCGTGGTACCGGTTGGCCCAGGTGCAGAAGCTGCTGAGCGAACATGAGGTCGGCCATGCGCCGTCGCAGACCCATGAGTGGGAGTTCGCGGTGAAGAACCGGCGCCGGCCGTTGTTGCAGCTGATGGGGCATTTCTTCGATCAGCGGGGTTGATTTCGCGGCACAAGGCCGCTCCTACACAGGCACGCGATCACCTGTAGGAGCGGCCTTGTGCCGCGAAAGGGGCGCAACGCGCCCCCAGCGATCCTCAGCCCTGAAAATGTCGATTGGGCACATACCGCAACCCCAGGTTCTCTCGCAACGTACGCCCCTCATACTCTTGCCGGAACAACCCCAGCCGCTGCAATTGGGGCACCACCTGCCCGACAAAATCATCCAGCCCACCCGGCAGGTGGGTAAACAGCAGGTTGAAGCCATCCGCCGCCCCTTCTTCGAACCAGCAGGCCATCTCCTCGACGATCTGCGTCGGCGTGCCCACCAGCAGCCGGTGCCCGCCCGCGCCGAGCCTGGCCAGCAACTGCATGGCGGTGGGCCGTTCGCGGCGGATCAGGTCCACCACCAGCTGCTGGCGGCTCTGGTGCCGCTCGGTCAGCGGCAACGGCTCCGGCAGCACCACCGGGGCATCCGCGGGCAGCCGCTCGAGGTCGATGCCGATGTCCAGCAGGAACGACAACGCCTTGAGCGCCGCCTCCGGATCCACCAGCGCCTGCAGCTGCTCGTGCTTTTCCTGGGCCTCGCTGGTGGTGCGCCCCACCACCGGCGCCAGGCCTGGAAACACCAGCAACGACTCCGGCGTCCGCCCGGCCAGGGCCAGGCGCTGGTGCATGTCGGCGTAGAACGCCCGGCCCTCGCTCAAGGTCTGCTGGGCGGTGAACACCAGCTCGGCGCTGCGTGCCGCCAGCGCCCGGCCGGCCTGCGAGGAACCGGCCTGGGCAATCACCGGCCAGCCTTGCAGCGGCCTTGGCGCATTCAACGGGCCCCGTACGCGGAAATGCTCGCCCTGGTGGTCGAGCACCCGCATGCGCGCGGGCTCCAGCCAGGTACCGGAGGCCTTGTCCAGCGGGAAGGCATCGTCCGCCCAGCTGTCCCAGAGCCCGGCCACCACGTCGAAGAACTCCTCGGCGCGGGCGTAACGATCGGCATGGGGCAGGTGCGTGGCCTGGTTGAAGTTCTCGCCACCGATCAGCGCGGTAACCAGGTTCCAGCCGGCGCGACCAGCGGACAGATGATCGAGGGAGGCAAAGCTGCGGGCGATGTTGTAGGGCTCGTTGAAACTGGTGTTGGCGGTGGCGATCAGGCCGATGTGACGGGTCACCACCGCCAGCGCCGGCAGCAGGGTCAGCGGGTCCCAGCGCAGGCTGTAGGCGCTGCTGCGCAGCACCCGTGGGTCCAGTTCGCCGACGGCGACGTTGTCGTTGAGAAACAGCGCGTCGAAACGCCCGCGTTCCAGGGTCTGGGCGTACTGCCGGTAGCGCTCGAAGTTGATCGAGGCGTCGGCGTCGGCCTGCGGGTGTCGCCAGCTGCCGGCGTGAGCACCGGAGCCGGAGAGAAAGGCGCCCAGCCGCAGGCGTCCGTCACGCCTTGCCATGGCTGGGCTCCTGGGCGGGTACGCTTGCCTTCTTCGCTCGTAGCAGCAGGGTCACGCCACCCCAGACCAGCAACAGGCTGACCGCGAGAAACACCATCAGTGCCTGGTAACCGTCGAGGAACGCGGCATGCACCCAGCCCTGCAGCTCGCCGCCCTGCCCCAGGTGCTCGCCCAACAAAGCCGCGCCTTGCTCCGGCGCCGCTGCCGCCCTGGCCAACCAGTCGGTCTGCACGGGCACGCCGCTGGCTGCGGACAGCGTGTCGACCGCCACCGCCCGGTACAGCCCCACCCCGACTGCCAGTCCCAGCCCGCCGCCGACGTTGTGCAGGGTCATCAGCGAGCCCATGGCCACCGAGCTCACCTGCTGCGGCACCGAGGAGATCCCCAGCACCGTCGAAGGCCCGAGGATGCACGCCCAGCCCAGTCCCATCACCGCGAAGGCACCCAGCAGGTGCACCAACGAAGTGTGCTCATCGAATGCCGCCTGCAGCACGGCAGACAGCACGAACAACAGCAACCCGGCCTGCACCAGCAGCGCCGGGCCCTTGCGATCCACCAGGCGCCCCACCAACGGCGACAGCAGCGCCACCCCTAACGTCGTCGGCAGCAACAGCAGGCCGCTGGCCTGCACGCTCTCGCCACGGATCAACGCCAGGTACAGCGGCATCACGAAGAACGCCACGCAGTAGAAAACCGCCAGGCCGAAGCTGGCGGTCACCGCCGCGACGAAGCGCCGGTTGGCGAACAGGCGCAGGTCGATGATCGGTGCATCGACCCGCAGTTCGACCCCAACGAAGACCAGCAAGGCGAGCAGCGCCACCGCCAGCAGGCCCAGGGTATTGGCCGAAGTCCAACCCCAGGCAGCACCCTGGACGATCACCAGCACCAGGCTTGGCAAGCCCACCAGCAACAGCACCGCACCCAGCCAGTCGAGCCGCGCGCCCTCCTCGCCGGCCCGCGACTCGTCCGCCGCCACGGTGATGATCGCCAGGCTCAGCAGCACGAACGGCACGTTGACCAGGAAGATCCACTGCCAGCCGAAGGCGCTGGTAATCAGCCCGCCCAGCACCGGCCCCGCGGCAAGACCAATGCCGTTGACGCCGAACAGCACGCCGAAGGCCTTGCCCTGCTCCTCGCTGGCGAAGGTCGCCGCGACGATCGCCCCAGACGCGGTGTACAGCACCGCGCAGGCCAGGCCCTGGGCGACCCGGGCGGCCACCAGGGTGTCGATGCCGGTGGCCAGCCCCGCCGCCAGAGAGGCCAGCCCGAACACGCCCAGCCCGATGCCCAATACCCGTCGACGGCCTTTCAGGTCGGCCAGCCGGCCGACCAGCACCATGGCGCTGGACAGCGCCAGGATGAAGCCGTTGATCACCCACTGCAGGCTGTCCACCGAGGCGCCTAGGTCGGCCTGCATCGCCGGCAGCGCGGTGTTGACGATGGTGAAGTCGACGCAGCCGAGAAAACTGGCGATGCTCACGCCGAGCAAAGCCCACCATTTGCGTTGCTGTTGCGCAAAAACGCCCATGGAAACTCCTGTTCCGGATCTCATTATTAAGGCCGTCGTCCGTGTGGCGTGGGGCCGGGGTTGCAGCGATTCATATGGCAATGGCGCTGGCGGCCCAGGCCGGGTACACCGACCCTGGCAGGGTGAAGGGAATCGGGATGCCGCGCTTCTTGAACTTCAGCGGCAGCCAGTGCACCCGCTCCGGCGCGTGCGGCTCGACCAGCAGGCGCCGGGCGGTGGCCATGGCATCGGTCATCTGTTGCGGATAGATCACGTAGTCGTACCCCTCCTCGGCCCACTGCGGCAGGATGATCGGCACCTCCTCGAGGATGTACTCGCGGCACTGGGCGGCGGCGCGCTCCAGGTCTGCCTCGGGATCGCGCAATCGCAAACGCTCGATGAACACGCCGATGGTCGCCTCGATGGCGCCGCGCAGGTCCTCGCTGTCGCGGTACAGCTGGTTCACCTGCTGACGCAGTTCGGCGTAGCGGTCCGAGGCCAGCTCCTGGTTCCAGCGGCTGATACTCACCGGCGCCTCGAGCCCGGCCAGGTACTTGCGATTGCGCGCCAGCCATGCGTCACCGTCGCGGATCGACGCCGACAACGCCTCGCCCGGCGACTTGCCGTGCTTGTTGTGGCGCTGCAGGGTGTCGGCCACCACCACTTTCACCTGGCTGAAGCCGGACTTGTTGATCAGGTGCACGGTGGAGCTGAGCTTGTGCTCCTCGTGGTATTCCTGGCCCACGCTGACCGCCAGCACGCAGCGCTTGCCGGTGAAGTCCAGTTCTTCGCCACCCTTGTTGAAATAGGCTTTGAGGTTGATCGCTTCCACATTGCTCATGTCGCTTAGCTCCAGTAGGCCAAAGGCTGGTCGTCGCCGAAATAACCGATGAATACGCCGAGGGTGACCCGCGTGCTGGTGGCCGAAGGGCGCACCGCGTGGATCAGCCGCGGGTTGAGGAAAATCAGGTCGCCCGGCTCGGGCTTGACCACCAGGTCCGGCGGCGGCAGCAGGTGACGCTCGATGCCGTAGGCGCGCTGGCCACGCAGGCGCTGGTATTCGGCCTCGTCCGGGTGCAGGTTCCAGATCTCCAGCTCGCCGCCGTCCTCGGGGATCTGCAGGTAGATGTTGGTCGACAGCTGGGTGAGCAGCCGCGGCTGGTGATCGGCCGGGGCGTTGCGCGCCAGGTCGTCGGTATGCGGCGTGAGGTCGACGTTGTTGCCCTGGAAGCGGGCGATGCCGACGAAACATTTTTGCCCGTTCACGTCCAGCAGCCGCGCCCCCTTGGGCCAGACCTCGTCGAGCAGCAGGCGCAGGTGATCGATGGGCGACGCCAGCGGGCCGAAGGCGCTGCGGATCTTGCGGATGTTGCCGATGGCCTGGCCGTGGTACTCGGCACGGCTGGCCTCGTCCCTGATCTCGATATAGGCCTTGCCCAGGCGCACGAACTCGGTCTGCTCGCTGAACGCGCCGCGCAGTTCGTGATGGCTCAGGCGCTCCAGGGCCAGGGCCACGGTATCGGCGGGTGCGAAACCTTTGATCAGGATGCCCAGTGTACGGGCGTGAATCACATCGTCTAACTGTGCGGCGGTCAACTCCTCGACCGTGGTAATCGTCAGCATGAACACTCCCTCGCGTATTCCTGAACGGTTTGACTGCACCTGTGATGGGCGAATAACCGGCGACATCCGATGGTCGCCAGGTCATCTTCAACAAGCGGCAAGCACTTGTGAAATATCGTTTTTCTCTAGCATCAAAACTTTTTTCAAAATATTACAGAGCAACTTCAGGCATTATCAGCAATGCGCATGAACATTATAAAAATGACAACTTCCGCTACGCATCCAGGGTAACTTTCACTGAACTTCCGGCGCCTCATTGAACTGCCTGTCCACCTGTTGTTCGGCAACGAAACCCGGGCCGATCACTCCCTCGTCCCGGTACAGCCGGGCGGTGTCGGCCAGGTCCCTGACCAGGGCGTCGTCCACCGCGACCCGGCGTGGTTGTGAGTAGCGGTTCGAACGCAGGTGCACTTCCAGTGGCAGCCCGCTCTGGCGGGCCTGGATCGCCGAGAACTGCTCGACATGGGCGTTGGCCCAGTCCCAGGCGCGGCCGACCCGATGCAGGAAATCCCGCAGTTGCGCCGGCTTGTCGCGAATCGCCGCGGGGCTGGCCACCAGCAGCATGTTGCCGGCGAACAAACCTTCGCCGCTGACCAGCACCCGCGTGCCGCCTTCGAGCTGGACCATGCTGGTGTACGGATCCCAGGTGGCCCAGGCATCGGCGCCGCCGTTGGCCAGCAGGCTGCGCGACTCGCCTGGCTGCAGGAACACGAACGTGGCGTCGCGGCCGTTGTGGCCGCTGGCGCGCAATGCGGCCAGCGTCAGGTAATGGCCGATGGAGCCGCGGGTGGTGGTGATGCGCCGGCCTACCAGCGACGTCGCGTCGGTCAGGGGCGACGCTTCGGGCACGACGATCGCCACCGCCGTGGGCGTCACCTGCAGGCGCACCACCCCGACGGTTTTGAGCCCGGCGCCGGCCGCCGTGGCGAACACGAACGGCGCGGTGCCCAGGGTGCCGATATCCACCGCGCCGGCCGCCAGGGCCTCGGCAGTGGGCGCGGCGGCGCCGAAGGCGGCGAACTCCAGGGGGTACGGCACATCGTCGAGCTCGCCGGCAGCCTGCAGCAGCACCTGCAGCGAGTTTTTCTGGCTGGAGACGCGCAGGGTTTCGTCGGCGTGTGCCACGCCCAACATGAGGCACAGCAAAACGCCAGCGAGCCACGCCCCTGTGGGAGCGGGTTTACCCGCGAATGACGCACCGCGGTGGATGGCACCGGCCATGCCGGTGTTCGCGGGTGAACCCGCTCCCACAGGAAAGGCGTCGGCTTTGTGAGTACCCATCAGAACGCCAGGCTCACACGACCGTAGTAGTACCCCCCACCCAGTCCATAAGGCGAGAACATCCCGTACTCGTAGGTCCCGGCCCAGGGCACGATGCCGATCTTGTCCGGGTACTTGTCGAACAGGTTGTTGGCGCCCAGCGCCACCGTGATGTTCTGGGTCAGGTCGTAGGCCACGTCGATATCGGTGATCCACTTGGCGCCATAGGTCCGGTCGTTGGCCGGGATGTTCGAGCCTTCGGTGTACTCGCCGTAGCGGGTCAGGGTCAGGTTCACCGTCCAGTCGTCGACCTTGTAGTTGCTGTTGAGGATCCATTTGTCCTTGGGCGTGGCCTTGGTCAGGTCGATCTGCTGCTGGCGGTCGAACAGCACGTAGCCGGCCCCCAGGCTCGACAGGCTCGCCGGGGTGTCGGCCAGGTCGCGGATGCTGGTCTTGTTGTGGTTGTAGGCCAGGCTCCAGCGCACGGTGCCGTACTCGGCCAGTGGCTGGCGGTACTCGGCCACCAGGTCGACGCCCTTGGTGCGGGTGTCGGCGGCGTTGGCGAAGTACTGCCCCGACAGGTCCGGCGACAGGCCGTTGGCCACCAGGATGCGCGACACCGCGGGGCCGGTGAGCACGCCGGTCTGCAGGATGCGATCGTCGATGTCGATCAGGTAGAAGTCGGCGGTCAGGCGCAGGCGGTCGGTGGGTTCGGCGGTGAAGCCCAGGCTGTAGTTGCGCGACTTTTCCGGCTCCAGGGTCTGGGCGCCAAGGGCGATGGCCTCGGGCGAGCCGGGGCGCATCTGCTTGGTGCGCGCCGTGCTGGTGCTGCCGCCGGCGCCGAAAATGGTCACCGAACTGGTCGAGGAAAACACGTTCTGCGCCAGCGACGGCGCGCGGAAGCCATTGCTCACCGCGGCCCTGACCGCATAGCCGGGGGCGAACTCGTAGCGGGTGGTGAACTTGCCGCTGACGGTCTCGCCGACCTCCTGGTTGTAGCGCTCGTAGCGCAGGGCGAAGGCACTGTACCACTGCGGTGTGAGATTGATGCCGAAGTCGACATAGGCCGCGCCGCTGTGGCGGATCATCTGCCCGGCGTCCTCCGGGGTGGTGCCGTTGACCGAGAACAGCCCCGGGTCCGGGCGCCGCCCGGCCAGCGGGCCGCTGGGGATCACATAGTCACCGTAGTTGTAGGAATTGGGTTCGCCTTCGGTAAGCTCGTACTTCTCCCAGCGGTACTCGACGCCGAACGAGGTCTCCAGCGGGCTGCTCCAGCCGATGTCCAGGGCCCGGCTGAAATCCAGGTTGGTGGTCCACTGGTCGAAGATCTCGTCGGTCAGGTGAAAACGCCGCTGGCTCAGCAACGGGTCGTTGGACAGGTTGAGGTTGTTGTCGGTGTACAGCTTGGCCTTGTCGCGGCCATAGGTGGTCGACAGGTCCCAATCCCAGTTGGCGGCCAGGCCCTTGAGGCCGGCGAGCACCTGGTAGTCGGTCTCCTCCACTTCACGGGTGGCCTGGCCGCCTTTCGGATACGGCGGGTTGGCCAGCCAATTGGTCGCGGTGATGTCGGTGGGCGCGCGGTGGCCGAGGACCTTCTTGCCGTCGCGGTAGCTGAGGGTGGAGAACGAATACAGCTTCAGGTCCTCGCCCAGGGGCAGTTCCAGGTTGTAGGCGCCACTGTAGGTGCGGTCGCGGCCGAGACCGTACTCCTCTCCCCAGCCGTGACGCTCTGTCAGGCGCGGGTCGGGCTGGCCGTTGGCCAAGGTGGTGAAGTTGCCGCGCACCGCGCCGGCGCGGTCGTAGGGCTCCTGCACCTTGGCGTCGAACGACAGGTTGAGGAAGCCGCCGTCGCCCAGGCCGAAGCCGGCATTGGCCGCCTCATGGCCGCTGGTGCCATCGCCGGCGTAGTACTGGCCGACCGAACTGTCGGAGGTGATGCCCTCGGCGTCCTGCTTGAGGATGATGTTGATCACCCCGGCGATGGCGTCGGAGCCGTACTGCGCCGCCGCGCCGTCGCGCAGCACCTCGATGCGCTCGATCGCCGCGGTGGGAATCAGGTCGAGGTCCACCGGCACCGCGGCGGTGCCGACCCGGGCGTTGTTGTTGATCATCGCCGTGTTGTGCCGGCGCTTGCCGTTGACCAGGATCAGCACCTGGTCGCCGCCCAGCCCGCGCATGCTGATGCCGCGCACCAGGAAGGCGGTGCCGCCACCGTTGATGGTCGGTGCGTTGAACGAGGGCAGCAGGCGCGTGAGCATGTCCTTGAGGCCGTTCTGGCCGCTGGTGCGCAACTGCTCGCCGGAGATCACGTCCACCGGCACCGGGCTGTCGGTCACGGTACGCTGCTGGCTGCCGCGCACGCCGGTCACCACCACGGTGGACAGCGCCGGGTCTTCGGCGGCGATGGCCTCGCCGGCCAGGCTCAGGGCCAGGGCGGTGGCCACGGGGGAAAGCTTGAAGGTCTTGGGCATCTGCAAAAATTCCTTGTGGCGGCCATGGCCCGGCCGCCGCGTTCGGGTTCGGGGGCTCAACGGGCCTTGGCGGCGACCGCCTCGACTTCGATCAGGGCGCCGGGCAACACCAGCCCGGCCACTTGCACCGTGGTGCGAGTCGGTTTCACTGGCTGGCGCTCGCTGCCGAAGAACTGGCGGAAGCCGCGCTGCAGGCCGTCGAAATCCATGCGCCCCTGCAACCTCGGGTCACCCACCAGGTACACCCGCAACTGCACCACGTCGCCCAGGCCCAGCCCGCGCGGCGCCAGGACGGCCTCGACCTTGCGCAGCACCGCCACGGTCTGCGCCTCGGTGTCGCCGCTGGCGCGCAGCTCGTCCTTGGCCGCCTTTGGGTCGGCCGGGTCGGGCAGGATGCCCGAGACGAAGGTCAGCGCCGTGCCCGGCGGCAGGGTCGCCGACTGCAGGATCGGCGAGTTGGGATAGGTCGAGGGGACGCGCTCGATCTCGGCGGCCTGGCTGGCCGCGGCGAACAGGACCCCCAACCCCAGAAGGGCGTGCTTGAAAGGCATGGCGAAGCTCCACTGATGTGTAGGCGCCAGCCTCGGAGGTCCGCTACCTGGCAGATGGTTTTAGTTGTGTAGTAATCAGGCTGTCTGCCGGCTCTGCGAGGTGCCCTGGGCACGCTCGCACAGGTTGCGCACCACCCGCCGGGCGGCGCCGGCCGCGGTTTCCTGCCAGATGCCGATGCCGCTGTGGGCCAGGGCGTCGCTGGTCAGGTGCACCCGGCCCTGGGCCTGGTTGAGCAGGTCGTAGTCGGCGTCGGCCAGCGGGTGGCTGATCCACGGCCCGAGGCTGTGGGGTATGCGTCCCCAGTCCACCACCAGTGGCTTGCGCAGTTCGTGGCCGTGCCCGGGGTGCAGCAGTTCCACGGCCTGGCGCGACAGGGCGATCTGCTCGGCGAGCGACTTGTCGGCAAACTGGCGGGCGGTCTCGCCGTTGTTGTAGGCGGCGACCAGAATGCCCTCGGCCTGGTTGAAGCCGCCGCTGGGGTACCACAGCCCGGACGACGCCTGGTTGATGAACGACAGGCCGCCGTAGATCTGGTAGTCGGTCTCCCAGAAACGCCGGGACTGCCAGGCCACCTTGTTGGCATGGCCGAACTGCACGGCGCCGATGGCCTGGCGCACCGGGGCGCTGAAGTTGCAGTCGAGCCTGGCCAGCAGCGGCAGCGGCAAGGCGATCACCGCATAGTCGCTGGTGATGCGCCGTGGCTGGCCATGCTGCTGGTAGCCGATCTCCACCCGGTCGTCGAAGTTGCGAATCGAGCGCACCTCGGCCCCCAGGCGCAGGACATCCTGCAGGTGACGCTGGAACGCCAGGGGAATGCGGTCCATGCCGCCCACCGGCTGGAACATGGTCGGCGAGAACTCCGGGTACTCGTCGATCATCAGCGCCGTGCCCAGCGCCGGGTTGAGCAAGGTGCGCAGGGGCAGCGGGTCGTTGCGCAGGGCTTGCTGGTCACCGGCGCCGGGCCAGACCTTGTAGCCCGAGCGCGCCGAGCCCAGGTACTCGAGTTTTTCCGACAGGTCGCCCCAGGTACGCAGGAAGCCCAGCAGGTTGCGCCGGTCGTCCAGGCTCAGCTCCTGGTCCAGGGCCTGGCGGTCGACGGCCTTGGCCAGCAGTTCGGCCAGGTGCCCGCGGCTGTCGTTGACTGCCTGGCGGATCTGCATCGGCGGCTGGTCGAGGTCGGGGCGTACCAGGGCGTTGCGGCTGGTGTTGACCAGTACCTCCAGCTCCACCTCCAGTTCGCGACAGTAGCCGAGCATCAGCTGGTGATGGCTGGGCAGCCGGCCGGGGCCGGCGTTGAGGTAGAAGCCGTCGTCGAATTCGACGGTCTGCACGCTGCCGTCGGTGAACGCGACCCGGTCACCCCGGCGCACGGTCCAGTTGCGCCCGCCGACCCGCTCGCGGGCCTCCAGCAGGGTGACGGCAAAGCCGGCCTTGCGCAGCTCGTAGGCGGCCACCAGGCCGCCGATGCCGGCGCCGACCACGGTGACACTCGCACCCTGCCCCACACGGGCCAGCGGCAACTGGGCGTAGTTCTCCTGACTGGCCCGCGCCGGGCCCAGCGACCCGAACAACCCCAGGGCCGCCGTGGCGGCCTGCAGGCCACCGACCATACCGATACGGGCAATGAGCTGGCGTCTGGTCAATGGCATCGCGGGCACTCTCCCTGGTCCACGGTTATCGCTTTCGGTTATGGCTTGATGTTTTCAAGCTACGAAAACGCTCTATGTGGAGCCATCCTAGAGAGCGGGATGAGCTAAGAGAAATACATTTTGAGCATATGCAAATATTAAAATGCGTAATGTATTGTGCTTCACATGCTGCACAGAACGCATAATTATCTTGAAACACCATTGGCTCGACGGGCACGTTGAGGCGCCGGTGAGATCGAGCGCCGCCCGCGCGGCGCTCGATCTCACAGACGCTGCAAAACCATCGTCTAACACCTTGCGGCCTCGAAACGGTCAAGCCCCCCTCACCGATCAGCCTGCGCTTCCCCCATCACCCGCAACAGGTTCCCACCCCAGATATCCGCCAGGTCCTGCTCGCTGTACCCCGCCGCCAGCAACCGCGCAGTGATCTCTGGCAACTGGCTGACATCGCGCAGCCCCTCCACCCCACCGCCGCCGTCCCAGTCCGCACCGATGCCGACATGCCGTGGGCCAACCACGTCGAGGGTGTGCAGCAGATGCCGCATGAAGTCGTCCAGGCTGGTAGCCGGCAACGGATACCGAGCCTCAGCCTCGCGTATACGCCGGGCCAGGTCCGCCACCTGCGCCGGCGGCAGGCTGGCCGCCAGGCGGAACTCCCGGTACAGCGGCGCCAGGGCCTTGTCCCGTTCCGGGTTCGGCGCACGCGGCACCAGGTCGCTGGCGTAGGTGTTGACCTGCACCACCCCGCCCTTGGCGGCGAGCCGGCGCAATCGTTCGTCATCGAGATTGCGCGGATGCGGGCCGATGGCCCGGGCGCCGGAATGCGAGGCGATCACCGGGGCGCTGGACAACGCCAACACCTGGTCGAACACCGCATCGGAGGCATGGGACACATCGATCAGGATCCCCAGGCGGTTGGCCGCCTGCACCAGCCCGCGGCCAGCCGGGCTCAGCCCATGCCAGTGCGCCAATGCGGTGGCCGAGTCGGCGAAGTCGTTGTTCTGCGCATGCACCAGGCCCAGCATGCGCAGGCCCAGGCGATGATAGGTGGCCAATCGGCCAGGGTCGGCCGCCAGCGGTTCGGCATTTTCCATGCTGATCAGCACCACCCGGCGGCCGGAGGCGACGATCGCCGGTACCTCCTGCGCCCGGGTGGCCAGGGCGAATGCGTCCGGCCGGGCGGCGACCATGTCGCGGATCCGGGTGATCACCGCCAGGCCATGCTCGCTGGCCAGGGTACGGCCCTCGGGCGTGAGCGGCCCCTGGGGGGTGAAGATGGCGAAGAAACCGCCATCCAGGCCGCCGTCGCGCATGCGCGGCAGGTCGACCTGGGACAGATCGTCGGCATAGCTGTGGCGCTGGCCGATATCCCAGCCGGGCTTGGCCAGTTGCATGGGCGTGTCCAGGTGGCTGTCGAGGACGATCAGGCGTTCGTGGAGAGCGCGGACATCGGCCAGCGCGCAGCCGCAGGCAAGCATCAACGCCACCCAGACATATCGAGTTGAGCGGGGCATAGGATTCCTTATTGCCAGGCGCGGTCCCTGTAGGAGCGGCCTTGTGCCGCGAAAGGGCCGCAAAGCGGCCCCAGGATTTTGGCGTTGTCGCAAAGATCGACGGGGCTGCTCTGCAGCCCTTTCGCGGCACAAGGCCGCTCCTACAGGGGGGCCGCGTTAATCACGCAGCCCAGCTGAAACTCCGATCCCACAACGGCGCCACATCCAGGCGCTGCGGCAGCACGCCGGCGGCGTAGAAGGTGTCGGCCACGTCCTGCTGCGAGCGCACCGCGGCATCGTCCACCGCCTGCAGCACCCGCGGCCCGCTCTGGGCCTTGTACTGGGCGATGAACACCTCCCGGGGAATGCCCAGCACCTGCTCGCAACGCGCGGCCCAGGCCTCGGGGTTATGTTGCACCCACTGCCAGCTGCGGTACTCCCGGCGTACGTAGTCCTCGATCGCCGCGCGCTTGCGCGGATCCTCGATCGCCCGCTGGTTGGCGGCGATCACGTAGTTGCCCGACAGGTAGCCCTGCCCGGTGCGCAGCACCCGCGCCCCGCTGCGCAGCTCGGCCAGCTGGATGAAGTAGCCGAAGGTCACCCAGACATCCAGGTTGCCGTTCTGGAACGCGGCGAAACCGTCCTGGGGCGTCAGCGCCAGGGGCTGGATGTCCGCCAGGGTCAGGCCCTGGTCCTTGAGGGCGCGCAGCAGCATGTAGTGCGAGGACGTGGAGCGGATGTACCCCACGCGCTTGCCCGGCAGCTCGGCCAACGACTGCATGGTCGAGCCCTTGGGCACGACGAAGGCCTGGTTGTTGACGTCGCCGGTCAGCACGGCGATGAGCCTGACCGGCGCTTGGTTGCGAATGCCGAAGATCGGCGGGATCTCGCTCATCGGCGCCAGGTCCAGGGTGCCGCTGATCAACGCTTCGAAGCCGAGGTTGCCGCCATTGAACTCGGCATATTTCACCCCGTACGCAGGGCGCTCGATGCCGGCCTCCTCGAAGAAGGTCGGCGCGGCGCCCTTGTAGGTGGCCACGCCCAGGGTCAACCCCTGCCAGTCGCGGGCAAAGGCGCCGGGCAGCGCGCAGGCGAGCCCGCCCAGGGCGCTGTACTGCAGAAAACGACGGCGATTCATGGCGCCTCCTTGCACTCAGTCGAGAAAGTCAGGTTCGTCGCGCAGCAGGCGGTCCCAGTACGGCTGGAAGCTGAACCAGCCGCCGAACTCGGTACCGACCTGGCGTGCGGTGTGCTCGGCCACCGCCGCCGGGATCGGCCGCGGCGTGCCGGCGGCCTCGGCCAGCAGTTGCGCATGGGCGGCGTTGTCCAAGGCGATGAAGCGCCACACCGCCGCTTCCACCGTGCGCCCAACGGTGAGCAGCCCGTGGTTCTGCAGGATCAGCGCGACCTTGTCCGGCCCCAGGGTGGCGGCGATGCGCGCCCCCTCGCTGGCCTCCAGCACCACCCCGGTGAAGTTGTCGAACAGCGCGTGCTTGCCATGAAAGGCACAGGCGTCCTGGGTCAGCGGGTCGAGCAGGCGCCCCAGGCTCGACCACGCCTTGCCGTACAACGAATGGGCATGGGCGGCGGCCACCACGTCCGGGCGTGCCTCGTGCAGCGCCGCATGGATGGCGAAGGCGGCCAGGTTCAACGCGCCCTGCCCTTCGACGATCTCACCCCGAGGATTCACCAGCAGCAGGTCGCTGACGCGGATATGGCCGAAATACACGCCCACCGGATTGACCCAGAAGTGATCGGGGTACTGAGGGTCGCGCACGGTGATATGGCCAGCGCCGCCCATGTCGAAGCCGTGCCGGGCGAACAGCCGGAACGAACCGGCCAGGCGCTGCTTGCGCAGCAACCGCTCGGCCTCGTGGGTCGATTGTTGCGGCGGATCTTGCCAGCGATGCACGGTATGGCCGTCGCGGGGCAATGAATAGACGGTGGGTAGGCAGCTCAGCCTGGCGCTCATGCGGTCTCTCCTTGGGCCAGCAAGTTCTCCAGCGGTCGTCCGCTACGGAATTGATCGAGGTTGCGCGCCAGCAGCGCGGCAAGGTTGTGGTACACCTGCGGCGTGTTGGCCGAGGTGTGGGGACTCAGCCGGACCTTGGGGTGGCTGTACAGTCGGTGCCCGGCCGGCAGCGGCTCGGGCTCGGTGACGTCGAGGCTGGCCAATGCCACCTGGCCGCTGTCCAGGGCCTCGAGCAAGGCGTCCTGGTACACCAGGGCGCCACGGGCGATATTGATCAGGTGTAGGCCGGGCTTGGCGTGGGCAAGGCTGCACCGGTCGACCACATGCCGGGTCGACGGGTCGGCCGGTGCCGCCAGCACCAGGTGATCGGCACGGGCGAACAGTTCCTCGACACTGGCCACGCCCCGCACGCCGGCCACCTCGAACGGCCTGGCCGAGCGGCGCAGGGCGATCACTTCGATATCCAGCGCCAGGGCCTTGCGTGCCAGGGCCTGGCCGATACGCCCGAAACCGTAGAGCCCCAAGGTGCTGCCGGCCAGCGAGGCCAGCGGACGTGGCTGCCATTGCCCGGGCTCGTCGATCCACAGTTGCGGCAGTTGCTTGGCGGCGGCGAACATCGCTGCCAGGGCGAATTCGGCCAGGCTGTCCGCCGTTACCCCGCGAGCACTGGCCACGGGCAGCGGCTCGAGCAGCCAGCCGGGAAAGTAGTCGATGCCGGAGCTGGCCAGCTGCACGAAGCCGAGCCCGAACGGCCAGCCCGAGGGCGGCGCAACGGCGTCACGCAAGCCGGGGTCGGGCGCGGCCAGCAAAACCCGTACATCGTCCGGCAGCCCATGGGGCACGCCCCTGGGCAGCGCCAGGATCTCCACGCCCGGCACGGCGGCAGCCAGCAACGCGTTGAACCGCGCGTCCAGCTGGCTGGCGATACGCACGCCGCTCATGCCTGGCCGCCACGGCTCGGCAAGGCGAACGCCGCGCGGCCGGCGGCGCCGAGCACCGCGTCGTTCTGCGGCGTGTGGATACGGCTGCACAGCACGTCGCGGTAGTGCCGCTCAAGCGGGTTGCCCCGGGCCAGCGCCGGGTTGCCGATGGCCTCGACGCCCAATTCGACCGCGCTGATGGCCTGGGTGGTGACCAGGTACTTGACCTGGGTGGCCTCGCTTGCCGGGATGCGCCCTTCGGCGGCGGCGTCGAGCAACACCCGGTTGGACAGCAGCAAGGCATCGATACGGCCCACCAGTTCCTGGAAACGCGGCAGGCTCGACAGTGGCGCGCCGAGGTTGGCCGGCGTGCGCCCGGCCAGCCAGCCCACCAGCCAGTCGCGGGCGGCGCGAGCGACGCCGTCGTAGATGCTCGACAGCAGCACGGCCAGCCACAGCACGCCGTTGTGGTCGAGCTCGGACGGGCGTGGTTGGTGCGCCGGGAGGACATCCACGGCCTGTTCGGCGGGCACCAGGACATCATCGAAAATCACATCGTGGCTGCAGGTGGCGCGCATGCCCAGGTGGTCCCAGGTTTCCTCGATGCGAATACCCGGTGTGTCGCGGTGCACCAGCCAGGTGCCGACCCGCGGCTCTGCCTCGTCGCTGCGCGCCCACACCGCCAGCCAGGTCAGCCCGGGGATGCCGGTGGAGTAGATCTTGCGCCCGCTGATCCGCCAGCCTTCGGCCACCCGCCGGGCGACGGTGCCCGGCAGGCCGCCCCGGGCCGGGGTGCCCAGTTCCGGCTCGACGCGCAGGGCGTTGACCAGCGCGCCGTCGGTTACCGCCTCGCGGGCCAGGCGCAGGCGCAGGTGCTCGGGCCAGGCCTGGTTCTGCTGCAGGCGGGCGTGCTGCAGGTACTGCATCACCAGCACCAGGGCGGTGGACGGCTCGCCCCGGGCCACGGCGGCGATCACCCGTCGGGCCTGGGCCAGCGTAGCTTCGCCACCGCCCAGGCGACGCGGCACGGTCAGGGCCAGCAGGCCGTGTTCGTGCAGGCGGCGCAGGTTGGCGTGGGGGAAGCTGCCCTGGCGATCGTGCTCGGCGGCGCTGGCGGCGAACTCGTCGCTCAGGCGGGCCAGCAGGTCGGCGAAGGCCGGTGAGTCGAGGTCAGGCGCCTTGGCGCTGGGGTGCAGATCGAGGCTCATCGTTGGGCGGTCCGTGCGAGGGTGTGGGCATGGCTGGCCGCGGGCGCTTCGACGCCGAGCAGGGCCAGCAGGTGTTGGCGCAGGTCCTGGAAGCCACGGCTGGCCACCTCGCGGTGGCGCGGCAGGCGGATCGGGATCTGCTCGGCGATGCGCCCGGCGTCCAGCACCACCACGCGGTCGGCCAGCAGCAGGGCCTCATCGACGTCGTGGGTGACCAGCAGCACCGACGGCTGATGGGTGCGCCACAGTTCGAGGATCAACTGGTGCATGCGAATGCGGGTCAAGGCATCCAGCGCGGCGAACGGCTCGTCGAGCAGCAGCAGTTGCGGCTCGCGCACCAATGCCCGGGCCAGGGCCACGCGCTGGGCCTCGCCACCGGACAGCGTGCCCGGCCAGGCCTCGGTGCGGTGCGCCAGGCCTACTTCACGCAGCGCCGCCAGGGCACGCGCTTTCGGCTCGGCGCCCCTCAGGCCCAGGACGACATTACGCCAGGCCCGCTTCCAGGGCATCAGCCGCGGCTCCTGGAATACCGCCGCATGGGCGCCGGGCACCTCCAGGCTGCCCGCCTCCACCCGGTCGAGCCCGGCCAGCGCCCGCAGCAGGGTGGTCTTGCCCGAGCCGCTGCGCCCGAGCAAGGCGACGAACTCGCCGGGCGCCAGGTCCAGGTCCAGGCCATCGAGCACCGTGTGGCCCTGGAACCTGCGCGTGAGCCCGCGCACCCGCACCGGGGGGCGCAGGCGTTGCAGTGCGACTTCCATGGTCAGTTCCTTATGAAGGTGGGGCGCCAGGCCAGGGCCAGGCGTTCGAGCAGACGCACCAGGGCGTCGATGGACAGGCCCAGCACGCTGTAGACGATCAGGCAGATGACGATGACGTCGGTGCGCATGAAGTCGCGGGCATCGTTGACCAGGTAGCCCAGACCTGCGCTGGCGTTGATCTGCTCGACCACCACCAGGCCCAGCCAGCTGATGCCGAAGGCGTAGCGCAGGCCGACGAAGAACGCCGGCAGCGCGCCGGGCAGGATCACATGCCAGACCAGCCCCAGGCGGCCCAGGCCGAATAGCCGCCCGGCCTCCACCAGCTTGGGGTCGACGCCGCGGATGCCGGAGAACAGGGTGAGGTACACCGGGAAGGTGGTGCCCAGGGCAATCAGGGCGATCTTGGGCGTCTCGCCCACGCCGAACCACAGGATGAACAGCGGCACGATGGCCAGGAACGGCAAGGTGCGCAGCATCTGCACCGGCGAGTCGATGGCCAGTTCGCCGCGTCGCGATAGGCCTGCGAGCAATGCCAGCAGAGTGCCCACGCTGACACCGATGGCCAGGCCGCTCAGGGCGCGCTTGAGGGACACCCACAAATGGCCGGCCAGCTCGCCGCTGACGATCATCTGCCAGAGGGTGTCGCCGATGGCGCTGGGCGCGGCGATGATTCGCGGCGGCAGCAGGCCGCTGCGCGAGGCAAGCTCCCAGGCCGCCAGCAACAGCAACGGGCTGACCAAGCGTAGGCCCAGGTTGCGAAAGCCCTGCCAGTGCAGCAGGGCCGTGATGGGTACCAGGGTGTTGCTGTGCCGGGACATTCCATCTCCTCGCTCAAGGCCGCTCCATTGATTGCTGGCCGTGGCGGGAGTGTCGATCAAGCCCGCCGGTGCCTGGCTTGATCCTTATGCTATCGATCTTAAAAAGGGGCGTGAAATTCGATCTGCTTCTAACCTAATATACAAAACGCGCATTTATTTATTGTGATTATATAAATAATATTTAAAGCACTTGGACGCAGGGCTTTTGATGGTGTGACGGCCGCAAGGTGTTCGCCGCAACCCTTGCAGCGCCCTCAAGATCGAGCGCCGCCCGCGCGGCGCATCGCGGATGAATCCGCTCCTACATCTGTTGCAACGTACCGAACCTGTCAGGCCATGGTTGCCAGCCTTGGCGCCTGTCTTCAGACAGGTGAGGCGGCGGCAATGCCCGCCGAAAAATCGCGTCGAGCGCACAAGGCTAACAACCATGGCTTATCAGGCATGGCCACGTTGCAACAAATGTAGGAGCGGATTCATCCGCGATGCGCCGCGCGGGCGGCGCTCGATCTCATAGGCACTGCAAGGCTCTCGCCAGGCACCTCTTCGCCCAAACGCGATCAAAAACCAACAACCAACAACCAACAACCCTCACCCCTGACTCACCACCCGCTGCGCCACCGTCTCGCCAAACAACGCCACCGGCGCCTGCAAATTCCCGAGAAAACGCGGATGAATCAGCCACAGGTCGATCACCGGCTTGAAGTCGCTCACCTGCACAACCTCCAGGCGCTCGCGGTGACGGCTGTTATCCAGCAACGGCCGCGGCACCAGGCCAAAGCCCAGTCCATTGGCGATCAAGCCCAGCTGCAGCTCGGTACCGAAGGTCTCCAGGTTGATCCGCAACGACAGCCCTTCGTCGTTCAGCGCCCGCTGCAGGCCGGCACGGAAGCCGCAACCGTCGGGGTTGAGCACCCAACCACGCTGGTAGCAATCGGCGAGCTTGCAACTGCGCTTGCCCACCTCGCCACGAGCAGCCACCACCACCAGGTCCATGCGCGCCAGCGAGCGGCCGACGATGCCCTCGGGGAATACCTTGCCGGCCGGGAACAGCGCCGCCACGGCGTCCAGCTCGCCGTTCTCCATCTTGCCCAGCAGGTGGCTGCCCCAGCCGGTGGACACCTGGGTCTGCAGGTCGGGGTACAGCGCCTTGAGCTGGCTCAGGGCATCGAGCAGCACCACGTCGCCGACGGTCTGCGGCACCCCCAGGCGCAGGGCGCCGCTGGGCGAAGAGTCGCTGAGCACCAGCTCGCGCAGCGCGTCCATCTCGCGCAGCACCGCCCGGCACTGCTCGTAGACGCGCATGCCCATGGGCGTGGGTTTCAGCGGTTTGGTGTTGCGGTCCAGCAGGCTGACGCCCAGGGCCTCCTCGAAGTTCTGCACCCGCCGGGTGATGGCCGGCTGGGTCAGGCGCAGCGATTCGGCCGCCTGGCTGATGGACTGGCTGCGGATGACGGCCACGAATGCATCGATATCATCTATCTTCATTCTTAATTCGCATAATAAATATCTGGAAAAATACGCAATAAGAATAATACCTTTTCCCTCGCCACGGTAGCGCCCGGCGCTGCCTCACCTGACGGACATCGAGGGAACCCATGTCTCAAACGCCCAACCTCGGACGGCTACGCGGCTTCATCGGCGAGCTGGCCGACCTCCTCGCCCAGGCGCCGGACGAGCCGCGCCTGCTCGACCACGGCGCGCGGCTGCTGCGCGAGCTGGTCAGTGTCGACGACTGGCTGCCGGACGACTACGCCCGGCCCAGCCCGGAGCGCTACCAGCAGTACCTGCTGCATGCCGATTCCAGCCAGCGGTTTTCCATCGTCAGTTTCGTCTGGGGGCCGGGCCAGGAAACGCCCGTGCACGACCATCGCACCTGGGGCCTGATCGGCATGCTGCGCGGCAGCGAGATCAGCCAGGGCTACGCCCTGTCACACGGTGCCCTGCAACCGGAAGGACTGGCCGAGCGGCTGGAACCCGGCCAGGTGATCGCGGTGTCGCCGCGCATCGGCGACCTGCACCAGGTGCGCAACGCCCATGCCGACCGCACTTCCATCAGCATCCATGTCTACGGCGCCAACATCGGCGCGGTGCGCCGTGCGGTGTACAGCGCCGAGGGCGCAGAGAAGCCCTTCATTTCCGGCTATTCCAACAACCACCTGCCCAACCTCTGGGATCTGTCGAAAGAGAACCGCGCATGAGCCAGGTCACCCGTCGCAGCTATCACGCTATCCGCACCGCCCTCCTTGCCGGCCAGGAGCTGGCCTTGCTCGATGTCCGCGAGGAAGACCCGTTCGCCCAGGCCCATCCGCTGTTCGCCGCCAATGTGCCGCTGTCGCGCCTGGAGCTGGAGATCTACGCCCGAGTGCCGCGCCGCGACACGCCCATCACCGTCTACGACGACGGCGAAGGCCTGGCGTCGGCCGCCGCGCAGCGCCTGCTCGCCCTCGGCTACACCAACGTGGCGCTGCTCGAAGGCGGCCTGGCCGGTTGGCGCGAAGCGGGCGGCGAGTTGTTCCGCGATGTCAACGTGCCGAGCAAGGCCTTCGGTGAGCTGGTCGAGGCCGAGCGCCATACGCCCTCGTTGGCTGCCGAAGAGGTCAAGGCGCTGCTCGACGCCAACGCCGACGTGGTGGTGCTGGATGCCCGTCGCTTCGACGAGTACCAGACCATGAGCATCCCCGGCGGCATCAGCGTGCCCGGCGCCGAACTGGTGCTGCGCGTGGCGGAGCTGGCCCCCGACCCGGCCACCCGGGTGATCGTCAACTGCGCCGGGCGCACCCGCAGCATCATCGGCACCCAGTCGCTGGTCAATGCCGGCGTCCCCAACCCGGTGGCGGCCCTGCGCAACGGCACCATCGGCTGGACCCTCGCCGGGCAGACGCTGGAGCAAGGCCAGTCGCGCCGTTTCCGCGCCGTGACCGCCGCCACCCGCGACAGCGCCGCGCAGCGCGCCCGCCAGGTGGCCGACCGCGCCGGTGTGGCACGCATCGACCTGGCGAGCCTGCGCCAATGGCAGGCCGAAGCGCGGCGCACCACCTACCTGTTCGATGTGCGCACGCCCGAGGAGTTTGCCCTCGGCCACCTGCCCGGCGCCCGCTCCACGCCCGGCGGCCAGCTGGTGCAGGAAACCGACCATGTCGCCAGCGTGCGCGGCGCGCGCCTGGTGCTGGTGGACGACGACGGCGTGCGCGCCAACATGAGCGCATCGTGGCTGGCCCAGATGGGCTGGGAGGTGGCGGTGCTCGAGGGGGTGTCCTCCAATGACTTCACGCAAACCGGTGCCTGGGTCGCCCCCGTGCCGGCGCCGCCCCAGGTCGAGACCATCAGCCCCGCCCTCCTCGCCGACTGGCTATCGGAGCCGGGTACCCAGGTGCTGGACTTCACCACCAGCGCCAACCATGTCAGGCAGCATGTTCCTGGCGCGGTGTGGGCGCTGCGCAGCCAGCTGAAGGAGGTGCTGGCGTCATTGTCCGGAGCGCGGCGCTTTGTCCTCACCTGCGGCTCGAGCCAACTGGCGCGCTATGCCGCGCCGGAGGTGGCGGCCCTGAGCGGCACGCCGGTGTTCGTGCTTGAAGGCGGCAACAGCGCCTGGACCGCCGAGGGACTGCCTACTGGGCAAGGCGAGCAGCGTCTGGGCGCGCCGCGCATCGATCGCTATCGCCGCCCCTACGAGGGCACCGACAATCCGCGGGAGGCGATGCAGGGTTATCTGGATTGGGAGTTCGGGTTGGTGGACCAGTTGGGCCGGGATGGGACCCATGGGTTCTTTGTGATCTGAAGAAAAACACCCGACTATCGGTCCTGTACTGTCGACTGCGCGGCTAGCGCGCACCCGGTGGGAGCGGCTTTAGCCGCGAAGCAAGCGACGCGGTGGGTGGCACCGGCTTTGCCGGTGTTCGCGGCTAAAGCCGCTCCTACAGGTCCCTGCTATACCCATCTCAGCCAAGTCCACCAAACCGCCGATAGTAACTCTCGTTGGCATCCGGCAACGGCCCATCCGCCGTCTCCAGCGCGCTGGCCAGGTACTCCTCCGCCCTGCCCTGCACCAACCGGTACAGGTTGCGGCACAGCTGCCGCGCCGCGCGCCCTTCCCAATCACCCGGCAGCAGCTCGTCCGGCAACTGCGGGTCACGCAGCAACAGCCGGCGGTATTCGTGGATCAGCAGCGTGCGCGCCAGGAAGCAGTCCTGCGGGCTCGGCGCCTCGAGGTCCTTCATGGCTTGCCACAGTGGGCGGAACAGGCGGATGAATTCGCTGTAGTGCTGGCCCAGCTCCTCGATGTTCCAGCTTTCCCGCACCTGGGCGCGCAGGGCCTTGGAGGCCAGCACTTCCTGGGCGTGGGTTTCGAAGACGATGCAGTCGTCCTCGGCGTCCTGCTCGCGCAGGGTCGCGGCGAGGTCGGCGCGGTCGGTGCGCGGACAGCCCAGCAGGTTCGCGCCCATGGCACCGAAGCCCTGCCATTCGAGTTCTTCACGCACGGCCTTGCGCTTGCCGGCGTCGAGCTGCGACAGCAGCACCAGGGTCCAGGCGCCGTTCCAGGCCGGCAGGCTGGCGCTGTAGACGCGCTTGAAGGCTTTCTCGAAACGCCGCCGGCCGGTGCCGGTAAGGCTGTAGTAGCTGCGCCGGCCGACTTTCTCGGCGGTCAGCCAGCCTTCCTTGGTCAGGCGGAAGATCGAGGTGCGGATCAGCCGCTCGTTGATGCCCATCGGCTCCAGCAGGTTGATCAGGCTGCCCAGCCAGACCGTGCCGCCATGGGGTTCGATGGCATCGCCATAGAGGGTGATGATCAGGGAGCTGGCGCGGATCGGCGTCTGCTCCTGGAATCGGGTGATCAGGTGGTTCAGGGGGGCAAGGCTGCTCATGGGGGAACGAGGCGCGGCTAAAGCCTCGACTATACCTGCCTGCCGCGACCGCGCAAGGCTCATGCGCCACCCTCGGCCTTGGGCCGGAAGCCGGAGTCGCCCATGCGTGGGCGGTCCGCTTCGGGCGCGGTCAGCGGCGGGCACTCCACCAGCGCGGTCATGCAGCGCCGGGCCAGGCTGCGGTATTCGGCGGTGCCGCGCTGTTTCCAGGCCCGTTCCTGGTCGCTGAGCGGGCGCTTGACCTCGGCCGGTGCGCCAACCACCAGGCTTTGCTCCGGGCAGGTGAATCCCGCCTTGACGAAGGCCGTGGCGGCGACGATGCAGCGTGGAGCGATATGCGCGCCGTCCATGACCACCGCGTTCATGCCGACCAGGGCGTCCTCGCCTATCCGACAGCCGTGCAGCACCGCGCCATGGCCGATATGGCCGTTGCGCTCGACCAGCGTGTCGCCGCCGGGGAAACCGTGCATCACGCAGGTGTCCTGCAGGTTCGCGCCCTCTTCCAGGACGATTCGTCCGAAATCGCCGCGCAGCGAGGCCAGGGGACCTACGTAGCAGTTGGGGCCGACCAGCACGTCGCCGATCAGCACGGCGCTGGGGTGTACGTAGGCGGTTGGGTGGATTACCGGGGTCAGGCCGTCCAGGCGGTAGCAGGGCATGGGCTGGTGCTCGATATGATTCAGAAGATATGGCGATCCTGTATCAGGTCAAATCACTTAGTCAATGCCTTGCTGGCGTATCGCTTTCTTCACAACGCCTCAGGCCAGTGATGACCTGATCGCTGGCCAGGCCAGCTCCAATGAATGGCTACAACAGCGAGGCAGCGTGGGAGCGGGCTTGCCCCGCGATAGTGTCACCCGCCTCAAATAAAGATACGTAATTACAATTTCAATGTTGATTTTACGTATCGCTTTGCACATATACTTGGCCCAGCACCACGAACAACTCCAAGAAAAGCCGGCCCCAGCCGGCGCCGAACGTGCAGCCTGAGGTACCCCCATGCCAAGCAACCTCATCGTGCAGGCCCCGGCGGACGGCGTCCGTCTGATCACCCT